>Ga0255762_10000084_pt1 | contig 77239 bp, 80 predicted proteins | sample 101ome_16_FD_179962 | JGI IMG/M metagenome (GOLD analysis project Ga0255762, IMG submission 179962) | Coastal salt marsh microbial communities from the Groves Creek Marsh, Skidaway Island, Georgia - 101401AT metaG (version 2) | ecosystem: Environmental > Aquatic > Marine > Intertidal zone >...
ATTTAAATAGGCTCGCAACTCATAATTAAACAAAATGCTTGTCGCAATAGATTTTGGAATTTCTAATACTGATCTAGCTGTTTTCGATAAAGATAATGTTTCCTTTTATAGTGCGCCCTCTCAATCTGCCAAAATTAATGAAAACATCATTAAAGATATTTTCAAAAAGCATGCTATTGATATCTCTTGTGTAAAGACCATCGGCGTTACAGGAGGTAAATCGTCAGATCTAGACGATTCTCTAGAAGGTATAACAATATTGAAAATTAATGAGATTGAGGCGATTGGTTTGGGTGCAAAAAAAATATATGGCATTGAAGATGATTCCACCCTTGTGGTTAGCGCTGGGACAGGGACAGCATGTGTACATGTTCAAGGCAATAATTTTAATCATTTAGGAGGAATTGCGGTTGGTGGTGGCATGCTTGAGGGTCTTGGCTCCTTGCTATTTAATAATCCTCATGGGCTTGAGATTAATGAATTTGCGCAAAAGGGCTCTAGAGCTGAATTAGATTTATTGATAGGTGATGTGGTAAATAAAATAGGTAATCTTTCTCCAAATATTACTGCTGTTAATTTTGGTCAAGCAAGAAACTCATCAGCGGACACCATGGAAAATACTTCAGCTGCATTGTGCAATATGATTGGAGAAGTTATTGGAACAGTGGCCTACTTGAATGCATTATTAATAGGATCTAACAAAGCATGCTTCATAGGAAGAACCTCTTACCTTTCAGAAATTATTCGTGGTATCAATCAAAGACTGGAGCTGGCCGGAATAGAAGGAAAATATAATGACAACCGTGAATATGGTAACGTCATAGGCGTTCTAGAAAGCATAAAGCATCATCCTTAAGGTATCAAACCTAAAGCAATTCCAAAATTTTAGAAACACAGAAATTTAAATCTTTGGTATTACTAACTACTGAATCAGAATATTTCTTATACAATTCTTGTCTTTCTAAAAATGCATTTTCAACTGACTGATTTGGAGCTTTTGCAAAACCTCTATCCAGAAAACTTGGAACCCTCTCTAGAATTTGACTAAAGGGAACCTCTAAGAAAATTACCTTAGAGTTTTGCTGAATATGTTCCATGGCTTCATCGCTATACACCGCACTTCCGCCTGTTGATAAGATAGTTTCATTAAATTGAATGCTCTTAAGAGCTATATTCTCAATTTCCCTTAGCTTAATGTAGCCTTCATCATCAAGAATATTCTGTAAACTTTTCCCATGTTGCTTTTCAATTAGAGTATCGCTATCAATAAAACTAAAGCCAAGTGTTCTTGCCAGCTCTTTCCCTACAGAGGTCTTGCCGGCTCCAGCCATTCCGATAAGTGAAATTGAATTTTTCATTTTTTGTGCTGTACTATAAACCTTTCTGGGTTATATTTTATAAAAATTTCATACAAAGTCTCATTTCAATGAAAAGTAAATTTTTACTTCTGTGTCTCTTTGCTCCATCTCTTTATGCTGGAACAAAACTAATCGTGCTTGGCTCTGGAACGCCTAACCCTGATCCAAACAGAGCTGGTTCAGCGTATGCATTGGTGGTCAATGAGACTCCTTATTTGGTTGATTTTGGACCGGGGATTATTCGCAGAGCTGCATCTTTGTCTCCTCCTTGGGGAGGAAAAATTGAAGCTATGACAGTTAAAAATTTTGAACACGCCTTCTTAACTCACATTCATTCTGATCATTCTGCAGGCTTAGCTGATCTATTACTGACTCCATGGGTCATGGGAAGAGATGCAAAATTAAACTTGTTTGGTCCAATTGGATTAGAGCAAATGGCTGCCTCTACTCTGAAAGCGTTTGAAGATGACATAAATTACAGAATAAATGGAACACAACCGTCTAATAAAACAGGTTATAAATATAATTTCCATCTCCTTGATGAGGGATTAATTTACAAGGACAAGAATATTATGGTTGAAGCCTTCAAAGTTCCGCATGGCGGTTTTGATGATGCATATGGATTTAAATTTACGTCTGAAGATAAAGTCATAGTATTCTCAGGTGACACTGGTCCCTCTAAAACATTAGAAAAATTTGCCAGTGGCGCGGATATATTGGTTCATGAGGTTTACTCTAATGCTGGATTCTTGGAAAAAACGCAAGACTGGCAAAAATATCATCAAGAACATCATACTTCTACATTTGAAGTTGGCGAAATAGCCTCAAGAGCAAAACCAAAACTACTAATTTTGTCTCATATACTCTTTTGGGGCTCTACAAAAGATGAGATTCTTCAAGAGACAAGATCAACATATGATGGTGATATAACGATAGCTGAAGATTTAATGGTTTTTGAGTAATGGTGGAGCTACGCGGGATCGAACCGCGGACCCCCTGCTTGCAAAGCAGGTGCTCTCCCAGCTGAGCTATAGCCCCACACGAGGGAACAATTGTACAAGATATCTTTTTCAGTGCAACAAACTATCTCTATAAAACATTATGCTCTTGGTAGAGATTTATGCCGAAAACTTGAAATATGTTAAAAGGTCATTCTTATAGAAAGTCTCACATTAAGAGGCTCACCAACCGAAGCTTGGTGAGTGCTGTGTGAGTGAGGAAAGTACAACTCATCTGTAAGATTCTCTAGATTCATTTGGACACTTAAATCATCTGCAATTTGATAATATGCTCCAAGATCAACCCTAGTATACTCAGGTAAAAATAAACCAGGTTTATCATTTCCTATGTTTGACTCACCTTGCTGAGTGATCCCTACCGCCCAACCAAATTTATCAGAAACTTCATATGTGGCAAATAACGAAAGTGTATGATCAGGAATTTCTCGAGGTTCGCCCCCTTTGCTTGTTTTGCCATCAAGAGAACTATAGCCAAATATCAAGCTCATCTTGTCGTTTATGTTGCCCTTAACTTCAAGTTCAAGACCATCTACCTGCAAGCCAACTATTTCACTTGTTTCGCCAGAAACGCTATCTCTAACTGCTCTTACTTGTTCACTGTCAAAGTAAGCAATAGTGAAACCTAAATCATCAGTTATTTCTACTTTGGCTCCTATCTCAGAACTCTCAAAAACATCTGGATCAAGAGCTGCACTGCTAGCTGATAATGATTTAAATTGCTCTCCAGACCTTGGAAGGAAACTTTCGCTGTAGCTATAGTAAAGAGAAAAATTCTCTCTTGGCTTGAAAATAATCCCGGCTCTAGGTGAAAATTCTTTATCTTCTCTAGACTGTGCAGAGCCATTTTTTATATCCTTTACAGTAATATCAAATGAATCGTGACGACCGCCAATGAGTAATTTTAATTTATCAGAAACATCAATTTGATCTTGGAAAAAGATTGAGGTGACTTCAATGTCAGATTGTGTATGTCGATTTAAATCTTCACTGAAGTCATTGTTTGTAGCAACTCCAACAGAATTAACTAAGAAATTCATAGGCCTTGTGATATCAAACGTCTCTTTATCACTTTTAGTAGTTGCCCAATAATTATCATATCTTTTATTTTTATTGGATGTATCTATCATCTCTGTGCCAAATAACAATGTATGAGTTGATGAACCGATCTCCAGTTCATTAATCAAGTTCCCAGATATAATGGTATTTTCTCGCTCAGTTGGATCGTTATAACCATCAACTGTTACTTCAGATGCGCCAGCTGAATATCCAGATGCATAATAGTTTTGATATATTTTTTCAAATTCACTGGAAACAATCGTTAAATTAGCTTTAGTTGTATCTGAAAAATTTGTACTCATTATGGCTCTAAAAATATCAGCCTTTAAAGTGCTAAGATTATTACCCATAGAGTCACCAAATGTAATTTTGCTGAATCTTTCAACAGGTTTACCATTTTCTGTTGGGATGCCTCTATCAATATATCTTTCATGATCTGCGAATTCATAAGACAGGTCTAAGCTTGTTCGATCGCTTACTTTAATTTTTATTGTAGGATTTATCCCCAGCCTATCTCCATCATAAAAATCCCTGTGATTTTCGAGAGCATCGCTATGAATCATTAAACGGAAGGCCAAATCATCGTCGCTTGAGGTGTTATAGTCTAAAGCTATATCATTGGCTCCAAAATCATCCATCCCAAATTCTACAGCACCAAATGTGTCGCCTAAAACAGCTTTCTTAGAGACCCTATTTAGGGCGCCACCAGTTCCACCTCTTCCAAATAAAAGAACATTAGGTCCTCTTAGTATTTCTACTTGTTCAACGTTATAAAGTGATCGGTAATATTGCACATCATCTCTAACACCGTCTTGAAAAAAATCAGCTGTTGATCTAATGCCTCTAAATACAACCGAATCTCTATGCCCCTCACCTTGAGATGTGTTTACACCAGGCGTATATCTAATTATGTCTCCAATTTGTCTGAAGCCCTGTTTCCTAATGTCTTCGTCGGTGATAATGCTAACAGTTTGAGGAACATTTAATACCGCAACAGGAGTTTTGAGAGCACTAACTTGATCTGCATATAGGACATTTCCTTTTACCACTATCTCTTCAATACTATCTTCAGCTGCAAATACTGGAGCAAAGAATAGGGCTGAGAGCAATCCCATGATTAAAAAATTAATTTTAGTTTGTGTATTAGGCCAATTCTCCACATTTACCTCATTGAGCAAGTCTCAATGAGGTAACGCACCTAATTGAGAATAGTAATGATAATCATTCTCATTTAGATTTACAAGATTTTTTATTTTATTTAGTTATTCCCTTTGATAGCAAAATAAAGCCCAAGTGCAAATAAAAATATCTGCTCGCTCATAAATAATTTTTGGGTGATAAACCAGTCAGCATGAGCTAGATAAAATGCTCCAGTCATTATAACCAGGACTGCTCCCCCACCTAATCGAGTCACTAGATGCCCGGCCCCACCTAGAAAACCACCTAAAATCACAGCAGCACCTGCACCGACTTCTCCGATAGCCACTAAGCTGGCAACAATCTCAGGCGCAGCTATTCCCATGCTTTCAAACCAAGTAACCATTTTTTCTGGAGGCAGGGGAAATTTTCCCAAGCCATGCAGAATAAAAGAAACTCCCAAGACTAATCTTAATATCCATGGTGCCAATCCCTGAAAGGGTCTAGCAACACTATCTAAATAATTTGAAATGCTCATACAACCTCCATTTTTATTTATTGTAGCTGATGTCTGATAAAGAATTGCAATATTTAAATCTACCCATATATTTACTCCCATAGGAGAAAAATTATGTTTAACCCATTAAAAATGGCAGGGGATATGAAGGGCATGGAAAAAATGCTTAAGCCTGCCTTAGAAAAATTTATGCAAGAGTCTGGTTTTGTAAAAAAATCAGAATTAAAAAAACTTGAGAAGAGAGTTGAGGAATTAGAGGCAAAATTGAAAGGCTAATTAGTTCTTATCATAATAAAATAAACGCTCTATATCATCCTCATTAGTAGACTATCCATATTGAATCTCAATAATATGGCAGGCATCTTTAGAGTCGTTTATTAATTAACCATTCGTCGCTATTAAGGGCAACAATGAGGTGATCATCTAGCTGTTTAGCGGATTTAAAATATTCTATATGCCCAGAATGTATTGGATCAAAACCGCCGCTAACAACTATTCTTGTAATTTTTAATATCCTCCGATCAAAGAATTATACAAGCAAGCAGTAAAAATTTCTTAAGACTGAAAGTGACTGAAACTCTAGATATTAATTAAAGGATTTAAAGTGACCCTATCAGGAATCTGTTCTGCGCCTGGGACTCCTCTAGCCACCAAGAATGGTTTTAAAGTCTCTATTGCCTTGGGTTCATCAAAATGGCCTATGCTGGGATGTAAATGATGCACAAAATGTAATTGCATTGAATGGTTTAGATACCTAGGCATCCAATGACTCCAGAACCTAGTATCTTTATACCTTCCGATATCTGCCTGGTAATGCGGGTACCAGCTAAAAAAAGTTGAAAGATAAATTATTCCAAACTTACTTGGTAGCCACCATAACAATAGTGTTTCTAGAGGAAACATTACAACAAGAGTTAAAAGAATGACTCTATACATCATTCCTATAATCATTCCTTTATTAAAAGATTTCATAAATGCATTGTCATTTTTATAAGTTTCAGCTATTGATTGGTATTTAGTTATGCCTGTCTGAGTGGCTGCAACAACTTCCCATAATGACTTTGCAGATGCAGTGTCATAATCTGGGTCTTTCTCAGGATTATTAGTATAAGCATGATGCTTCATATGGGTACATCTCATTAAATCATGAGGAAACATTATTGTGATTAAAGTATAGTGACTTACAAAAGTGTCGATCCAACGCCTCTTTGGATTTCCTCTTGAATAATTACCATGCTGAGCTTCATGTGAAGGTAAGTATGCAAAACAAGCACAGATAGTTGCAATCAATGATCCAAAAAATAAAGAAATATATCCATTAATTACCAATGGCCATAAAGATAACCAAACAGTAGCTTGACCAACTCCAATCAAAATCATCTCCCATTGAAAACGCTTTGAAAAGCTTCTGGCTATTTCTTTTTCTTTTTCAAAGGAAAATTCTTCTGGTATGTTTTTTAAATCTTCCATATCCAAGTTCCTCTAATTTTTGCTATAAGCCCTAGCAATAAACCAAACAAATAACACAACATAGAATAGTTATTTATTAAATAAATTTCTGCTATTGCATTAATTACGCTTCCCCAAAAAATGAGGCCGAACCAAACCATATTCCAATTAGAAATATGATTTGTAAGAAGTTCGTTAAATTTATCCATTTTTTAATGATTAATATTTTATCTTAAGAGATTATAAAAAATAGTCGATGGTTCAATTGAATTATCATCAAGATATTACAAATAACATACAAATTTATAAAATTATTTAAAAGTAGATAAATTTTTCTTTAGAAAGCTAATATTAAGAGTTTTTTCATCATATTTTGTTGTTAATATAAGGCAAATTTTCCATATATAGTCTAAAAAATAGGTAAATTTAGTCCAATTTCTTAATTTTTCTATATCTAGACAATTATTTTTGTTGTATCCCCCTAATAAATAAACAATTTCTTTATCATTCAAGTTATAGGAAGAGATTATTGACGCTAAATCAAAATATGGACTATTCATAGATGCGTACTCCCAGTCGATGAAAAAACATTTCTTATTCCATAGGATATTTCCGATAGTTAAATCATTGTGAGAAAAAATTTTGAATTCATTTTCATATGAAAGAGAATCAAAAATTTTAAAACCTTGATCGAGGAAGTGATCATTTTTAATTTTATTTTTTAGAATTAATCTGTAATTTTCTACAACACTTTTAAAGTCATTAAGTGCAAAATTCTCTGTTTCTATTTCATGAACCTTTTTAATTTCATCACCCAAAGAAATTAAATTTTCTTTTTTTCTGATTTCATCATCTAAAATTTTCTTTCCTTCATGAAATTCTCTAATGAGAATCCCGCTGTCCAAATCATAATACAAAACATTTTGATCTTGCCTTTTGTCTTTTAAAAAATTTAATATATACAATTCTGAAGATCTTTGATTTTGCAACCAATTTGGTAAATCAAAATCAACTCTTATTACAGATTTAATATCGTTAAAAGTGCAAAGAAAAATTTCAGAAATAAAATCAATTTTTAATGGCGAAATAAGTTTAATTTTGCCATCGATTGATAAGACTTTTTTTTCAACTTTTCTGACTAATTTCATCTTTCATTTGAACCCATGATTTGTAGCCAAAATAAATAATTATTAAATACACTAAAAATAATATTGAGGTTAACATTAGTCCTCTTGAATAAAATAAAAATACAGAAATTGTGTCTATTACAAACCAGTAGACCCAATTTTCTAAAAGCCTTTTAGCAACCATATAGGTGGTAACTATGGCTCCCCATGTCGTCAAAGAATCAAGAAAAGGCAAGGCAGCATTTGTAAATTTTTCAAGAGCCCAGCCTGAGACAAATGCTAATAAAAAGATTAACAATATTGTCTTAATGTGTTGATTTCTATTCCATGTTTTTACAAGAAATTTTGAGTTTCCTGGCAAAGCAATTCTCCACTGCGTCCATCCATAAAAAGCCATAATACAATAAAATATTTGTAATCCTGCTTCCATATAAAGACCTGCAGAATACATAACAAAAAAATATAAAATAGAGCTAAAAAAAGCCGCAAACCAACAACTTATATTCTGTTTTATAGCTAATAATAAATAAGCTATTGCAAGAATGACTGCTGCTAGTTCTATCCAGTTAGAATCAATAATGTTAGAAATCATATCTCACTGTAAAACCAATATTTCTTGGGTCGCCATGTCTTTCATAGAGTGTATCAATAAAATTTGGAGCTTCATTTCCAAAGTAAAAACCTCTTGTTGCATAATACGAATCAAAAATATTTCTTCCCCAAATAGAGTAGGTCCACTGACCGCTATAATAGCTATAGCTTAGATTTGATAAGAAGTATGATTTTGATCTATTGTTATGCGAGTCGGAATAATAGAAACTACTTTTTCCCACCAAATCAAATAATAGATTTGAATGCTCTGTAAGATTCCAGTTCAATCCAATTGCATAACTTTTTTCCGGGGCATGAGCCTGAGCTCTACCCTGAAGATCTGGCCTAGATTTCCAATTTTTAATTTCCGTTTTAAGCAGCCCAAAATTAATAAATATATTTAGGTTATCAGATGGCTTAAAATCTATTTCTAGTTCAAGTCCATTGTTTATTCCCTCGGCTGCATTTTGGGTTATAAATGTAAAAGTATTTGGATCGGTTGGATCGACCTGAGTTGAAATTAAAACCTGTTGATCTTTTCTGTCAGAGTGAAAAATCACGGCAGCTAAATTCATATTTAAATTTTCAATTTTTGAATTTAGTCCAATCTCATAATTAGTTAAAAATTCTGGATCATAATAAAGATTGCTATTTATGGAATTTGTATCAAGACCAAGATTTAAATTAAAACCACCTTGGTTATATCCTCTTGCAATACTAAGAAAAATATTAGTGTCTTGTTTTAAAATTTTGCTAATTGATATTTTTCCGCCTGAAATTTTGTCTGATGGATTAAACGACTCTCCAAGTGAATCTGAATAAGTTAACTCTGAATCTTCCCAGCGAGCACTTAAGCTAAATGTGGTTGAGTCATTTATCAAATAATTTAAGTTGCCAAAAATAGAAGAATTATTAACGGAGAATTTACTTGATGATGAGCTTTCACTTATATAAGGACTGTATGGATCTAAGGGATCACCATAAATACCATCATCATTTTTTAAGTTTATCTCTTTGGACTCAAAAAAATGTACCCCAAGGACCCATTCATATCTTTTATTAATATCTAAATCAGCTAAATTTGATAAAAATCTAAATTCTTGGCTAAAAGTCTTTCTTTTTCTGAGTGTTTCAGAGAAATAATCATAAATATATGGCGCGTGGGAGGCAGGATTGCCCCAATCTGCATCATAACTCAATACAACATTAGTATCTGTCATACTTGTTAAGCTTTGAAATTCAAAATTATCTGTTTCGTTCAAAAATTTTATGCCATAAGCATCTGTTTTTTGAGAATCCATGCCCGGTCTATCGGATAGAGTATTAAGACTTCCATCGATGGTCCAAATATCTGCTGGGTCATCGAGATCTATTTGCGTCATTAGAAATTTAATGGTTGATTTTGGGTTTATTTGCCAATTTGTCTTGAGCCTAAAAGTTGATTCATCTTTTTTTGAAGTGTCTGATTTGCCTGAATATAGATTCTTTCTAAACCCATCAGAGTAGTCTTTTCTCAAAGCTATTCTGTATGTTAAGTCTTCATTATCTTGTGCTGATCCACCAAAAGCTATACCAACGTTTCTAGTTCCATATGTCCCAGTAGTTATTTCACTAACTCCTTCAAATTCTTTTGTTGGTTCTTTGGTTTTTATATAAATTAGCCCTGCCATAGCGCTTGATCCAATTCTAGAGCCCTGTGGTCCTCTATGCACTTCAATTTGATCAACATCAAAAGTTGTTGCAATTCCTCCTTGTCCAGAATAATCAATATCATCTACTAAAAATCCAACTGCTGAATTGGGTGTCCTTTCATACCCGGATCTTTCGCCAATACCTCTAATTTGAAAATGTCTAGCTCTTGAGTCACTAGCTGCAAAATTTAAGTTTGGAACTAAAAAAGATAGCTGTTCAAAGTGCTTTATTGGCTGAGCTTTGATTTCATCAGAGCTTAAAAATATAACACTAGAATCTTCCTGTGCAGCAGATGTTTGTCTCCAACTGCCCTTAACAACTATTTCTTCAATAGGATCTGAAAAGACTTCGGTACTAAAAAAAGAAATAAGTGTAGAGATTAAAAAAACAAACGTACTGTTTTTAATGATGTTCATGCAATTCCTCCGCCATTATTGTATGGATCAGGTTCAAAGGGTTCCGGATTCGGTCTCAGGTTATTTGCCACCCCTTTGCAATTAAATTACATCATATTTAATCCATGAAAAAAAATCTATGGCAAAAACTACTAAGATTAAATTTCTACAGAATTTCTCTCTCATATATACTTATGAATATGAAATATTTTCTTAAAAATTTATCTGTTTTACATATAAAAAATTGGCCAGTGTATATTTTTGGTTTTTTTATAATTGCTGGGTGCAGCCAAGAAATCAGAGTTCCGAAAACTAAAAGTGTTACCCATTTTGATGAATATCATGGGCAAAAGGTGAGTGATCCCTATCGATGGCTTGAAGATTTTACAAGCAATGAAGTTAGAGAATGGGTTAGCGAGCAAAATGATTTTTCGAAACCGTTTGCTAAAAATAAATATCAAACAAACATTAAAGAAGATTTAGAATCTATTTGGACCAGTGAGTATTTAAGCACCCCGTATAAGGTTCAAGGTAAAACTTTTTATTACTTCAATACTGGAAAATTACAGCACCATAAATTCATGGTTAGGGATTGCGATTCATGCAAAGAAAGGGTTCTTATAGATCCAAATCAATTTTCTAGTGACGGAACAATTGCACTGGCATCTGCAAGTGTAAGTCCAGATGGTGAGTGGGTTGCTTTTGCTAAATCAGACGGCGGGTCTGATTGGAGAACATGGAGAATAATGAATATTCAAAATGGTCAAATTTTAGCTGATGAATTGAGTTGGTCTAAGTTTTCAGGAGCAGAATGGTCTCCAGATTCTAAAGGCTTTTTTTACCAAAAATACCCTATGCCAAATGGCGAAGAGCTTAGTGTTGTAAACACCAATCCAGCAATTATGTATCACGCCTTAAACACAGAACAGTCACGGGATGTATTAATAATTGAAAATAAAGAAGAGCCACTTTTATCATGGTCTATATCAGTCTCGGATGATGGTGAATTTAAGATTTTATATACCACCAAGGGGACAGATGAAAGAAATTTAGTATCTGCAGCAAGATATGACGAAACTTTCACACCAATTATTCAGGACTTCGAAGCAAGCTATACATTTATTGATAACAAAAATGGAAATTTATTTTTTTTAACTAATGATGATGCGCCAAACGGAAAAGTCGTTCGTCTTGATTTTGATAACCTTGATGCAGGCTTTGAAGATATTGTATTAGAGACTGAGCTGCCCATCAGAAATGTAGACATGATCAATCAAAGCCTGGTTGTTCATTACCTAGATAATACTTTTTCAAATATCAAATATTTTACCCAGGAAGGGGTTGAAAATGGCTCACTGAAAACAATCTCCCCTGGAACTATTTCAGGCCTTAGTGGCAAAAATGATGATGTTGAGGTTTTTTATAGCTTTACAAACTTTACTCAGCCATCACAGATATACAAGTTAAACCTTTTGAATAATGTTCAGGAGCTGTATTGGGAAGAAAAGCTAGAAAACTTTGAGTCTGAAGACTATGTTTCAAATATGATTTTCTATCCATCAAAAGATGGAACTCTAATTCCTTTGCATATATCTCATAAAAAGGACATTGCATTAACATCGGATACGCCTGTACTACTATATGGTTATGGGGGTTTCAGCATTTCACTGGTTCCCAGATTTTCAAAAAGATTTCTTGCTTGGATTAATCAAGGCGGTGTCTTTGCATTGGCAAATTTAAGGGGGGGTTCTGAGTATGGAAAAGCCTGGCATGAACAAGGGATGCTTCTTAATAAACAAAATGTTTTTGATGATTTTGCCTATGCAGCTAAATTTCTACATAGTAAAAAAATTGGCTCTCCTAGTTCGACTGCTATTCAGGGAGGCTCCAATGGGGGTTTGTTAGTGGGAGCTGTAATGCTGCAGAATCCTGATTTATTTGGCTTTGCAATCCCTCAGGTTGGTGTGATGGACATGCTTCGTTTTAATAAATTTACTATTGGATGGGCTTGGGAATCAGATTACGGATCACCTGAAAAATTAGAAGACTTTTTAAATTTATACTCCTATTCTCCATATCATAATATTCAAGACGGTGTTTGCTATCCGCCTACTCTTGTTACGACATCTGATAGAGATGATAGAGTTGTCCCCTCTCACTCCTATAAATTTGCAGCAAGGCTTCAAAATCTTCAAGGCTGTGATAACCCCATAATGTTGCGAGTAGAAACAAGAGCTGGTCATGGGGCAGGTAAACCAAAAGATAAGCAGATTTCTGAAATTGCAGATATTTATGGAACTGCAATGAACTTCATCCACCAGGATTAAGGTAAATACCAAATCAGTTTCATGTGATAAAGTAATCAGCTTTTTAAAATAAAATTATCATTGATGAACAAACTTAAATTACTTTTTTTGCTTTTCATAAATTTGAATGTAATTGCTGATGAAGGCATGTGGGAGCCTTACGAACTTCCAAAACTAGAGAGTGAACTGAAGAAATCTGGCTTCACCAAAGACGTAGCAAGTCTTAGCAATCTTTTTGAGCATCCAATGAGCGCAATAGTTAGTTTAGGTGGATGCTCTGCTGCTTTTGTGTCACCAGAAGGCCTGATTGCTACTAATTATCACTGCATAGAAAGCTCATTCCTTCAATACAACTCTTCTGATGATGAAAACCTTTTTGAAACTGGTTTTTTAGCAAGATCCAAGGATAAAGAAAAAAGATCAGCACCTGGTGCCCGCGTCTACATCACAATTGAAAGTGAAGAAATTACCAATCAAGTGCTGAGTGGAGTCAATGACGAGACAGAAAGCCTAGAAAGAGCAAAATTAATAGAAAATAATAAAAAACGCATTATTAAACAATGTGAAAACTCAAAAGAAATTGAATGTAGGGTAAGGACATTTTTTAGTGGAGAGGTCTACAAATTAGAAAAATTATTTAAAATTAAAGATGTACGTTTAGTATATGCTCCTCCTGCTTATGTTGGAGAATATGGTGGAGAAATAGACAATTGGATGTATCCACGTCATACAGGTGATTTTGCGCTGTTAAGAGCCTATGTTAGTAAAGATGGATCAAGTAATGAATTTAGCAAGGAAAATATTCCTTATGCGTCTAATTCTTTTTTAGAAATATCTGCAAAGGGTGTAAATGAAGGTGATTTTGTTATGGTTCTTGGCTATCCAGGACGTACAAATAGGTTACTAACATTCAATGAAATTAAATATGACTTAAACATTGGGTTTCAAGAATCAATTAGATTTTTAAACCAGGGCATTAAATTAATTGACGAAAACACAAGCGAAGAAGATGGCACAAAGCTTAAATACAGAGGCAGAAAAAGTGGGTTTGAAAATTATTATAAAAAAATATCTGGCCAAAAAAACGGAGCAAAAAACTTTGAGCTTTTGAAAACAGAGAAAGCTAAGTGGGATAACTTTTTAAGTTTTGTAGAAAAAAACGCAAGTGACAAGGAGTCTAATTATCTTAATGAATTGCTAACCTTAATAGATGAAACTCTTCATGAAGGATTAGCAAGGAGATATTATGGCAACTCATCCTTAATCGCTATGACTCAAAGACTTTATAGGAACGCAGCTGAAAAAGAAAAATCCGATCCAAAAAGAAAACAAGGATATCAAAACCGAGATCAAGAAAGATTAAGTAATAGTATCAAACGCATGGATTATTCATTTGATAGTAATGTAGATAAGGCAATTTTTCTTAATAGGTTAGAGACTTATAAGGGCTTTCCAAAAAATCTACGCAGGCCTGTATTTAGCAAAGAATTAAATTTAGATCAGGAGTTTGATAAAACAAAAATAGTAGTTGATGAAATTTATTCATCAAAATTTTTAACATCTACAGAAATGTTGCGATTAAAAGATATGAGCCTTAAGCAGATGAATGCCATAAATGATCCATTGATCATTTTTGTAAAAAATATTTATGAAGAGTCATTGAAATATGAAAAAATGTATGAAAAAAGAACTGCAAGAAGACAATTCTTAAAATCAAATTTCATCAAGCTTTTAAGAAAATATTATAAATCTATAGACAAAGAAATATACGCAGATGCTAACGGAACACTAAGAGCAACCTATGGTAATGTATTAGGCGTTAGTATTAAGGATGGAGCCTTTTACAAACCTTTCACTACCCTTGAGGGAATTGCTGAAAAACATACAGGAGTGAATCCATTTAATGTTGAAAAAAGTCTATTAAATAAGATTGCTGAAAAAGATTATGGAGATTATTTGTTTGATTATGTGGGTTCGGTCCCAGTAAACTTTTTATCAACATTAGATATTACAAATGGAAACTCTGGCTCAGCAACGATAAATTCAAATTTTGAGCTTGTTGGGCTTGCATTTGATGGAATGATAGAAACGATAATTGCAGACTATAAATATATTCCTCAAGCAAGAACAATATCAGTTGATTCGAGATATCTCTTGTGGACCTTGGATAGGGTTGAAGAGGCTAACAATATCTTAGATGAATTAACTATTGCTGATTAGCTAAAATTGGTGGGTCTGGGTGGACTCGAACCACCGACCTCACCCTTATCAGGGGTGCGCTCTAACCAAGCTGAGCTACAGACCCAATAGATTGGGAAAGGCGATTATAAACTAAACAATGATCTTGGGAAACTAACTAATGCATTAATCAAGCTTGCCTTCTTCTCGAAGTTTTTGACGAATTTTTGTAGCACTAATTTCAGTTACTGAACTATCAAATACTTCTTCTTCGAACGTATAGCCAACACCTCGACCATAAGTGATATTAACAATATTTGGCACCAACATAATTTCATACTCATGGCCTCTTTTAAAGCCATCTTTTAAAAGACCTGCTTCGATATTTTTACAAACCTCATCCCAATCAAAAGGATTGTCATCTTGTCCATCTCCTCCGGATGCTCCTTGAACATCTCGAACTTGGATTGCTACCTGACCAGTTTTAGCAATGCATCTTTTAAACAAGGCTTGATGACCATCGTGCCAAGGCTGCCATCTCCCTAGCATCTGTACTGTTGGTTTTTTCCAATCAAACATTTTTTAAAATCTCCTTAGCCACATCATCATGGTTGTGCTCATTCCATTCTGTAAGATGAAAATCAACATTGTCAGGGTCTTGAAAGAGCTTGTTTGTGTCTTCGTATCTTCCCTCTTTAATGGTATCCATCCAAATAACTATGTCCGCATCAAAATTTTCTCGGGTTTCTTTGGTGGGACATACAAAATCACATACAACATATCTTCCATGCAATTTTTCAAAATCGGCAAAAGTTTTCATTCTCATCGATTGTCTTTTTCTGCCTTCATCCGAAAAGTCCCAATCATTGGACATCTTCCTTACTTGATCTGCGTTGTACCATGCAGCATTCAATAATGGCACTAATCTCTGGGTTAAATATGTTTTGCCACTGCCTGGCAGTCCCATTACTAATATTTTCATATTTTTAATTTCCCGATTGTGGTTTGTTTTTAACAGACTCATAGAGACTATAAAATAAATAAAACAAAGGCATTAATGTTGCGTATTTTACGATAGTTGCTGCAATTAAGAACCATAAGGCTCCATCCGCTCCCAACATGCCTCCAATAAAACCAAAACCAAGCTGAATGCTGATAAAAATTGCAGTAAGGGTGAATAGCTTAGTTGCAACTTCATCTGTTACATTCCAGGAGTTTCCTAGGGAATCCATCACACCTTTGTTTTCAAACATAATATATAAAGGAAACAATCCAAGACGACCGTACAAATAAAAACCTGGCAAAACTAACATTAAAAAACCTATCCCATATGCGCAAGAGTGCAAAATATTTGCCCAAAGCAGTGGAAAAAATTTTCTTAATCCTGCAAAAAGAGCTTGATATGGGCTGATCAAGCCATCACTAGATAGTGAACGAAAGGCTGCCATACAACCACCGCTTAAAGCCACTGAAAGAATAAGAGAAGCAAGCACTAAAAAAAGCACTTGAGCAGATATTTCACCAATTGCCTCAAGAACCGCGGTATCTGAGCCTGATTGAATATCTAAAGATGCTATGAGACTTGTTAAAGCAATCTCAAGGGTCATCACTGGGAGACACAAAATGAACAAGTATCCAATGTTACTTAAACAAAAACTAATAGAAGAGAAAAACTGTTGCATATTTATATACTCAATTCGAAATTATATTATTAAAACTAAAGGGTTATTTTTTTAAACTTTCTTTTTCCCACTTGATAAATGGCTGAAGTGCCAGAAGAGATGAGATGTTTTGTATCTGTAATTTTCTCTTCATCAATTCTCACAGCGCCCTGTTTAATCATTCTCATTGCCTCAGAAGTGCTGCTAGTCATTCCGCAATCTTTCAAAAGATTGGCAAGGGGAATTGAGCTCTCTGATATAGCAAAAGATACCTCTTCTATATCATCCGGCATATTCTTTTTTTGGAACTGATTGATAAAATTTGCTTCTGCAAGATCGGCTGATTGATCGTCATGAAAACGAGCAATGAGTTCTTTAGCTAGATCAATTTTAATATCTCTAGGATTCTTTCCGTTGGCTTGATCAGCTTTCAGAACATTAATCTCATCAGTAGATTTAAAGCTTAATAAATCAAACCATCTCCACATTAGCTCATCCGAAATAGACATTATTTTTCCAAACATCTCATTTGGCGCTTCATCAATTCCAACATAATTATCAAGAGATTTAGACATTTTATTTTTTCCGTCTAAACCCTCAAGGATTGGAACTGTAATTACTACTTGAGGCTCTTGGCCATATGACCTTTGAAGCTCTCTACCAACCAAGAGATTAAATTTTTGATCAGTGCCGCCAAGTTCTATATCTGCTTTGAGGGCAATCGAATCATTTGCCTGAATTAATGGATATAAAAATTCATGCAGCGCGATAGTCTGATTGGACTTATATCTTTTATTAAAATCATCGCGTTCAAGCATCCTGGCGAGATTATATTGGGAAGCAAGTTTTATTATTCCCTCTGCGCCAAGCTTATTGCTCCACTCAGAATTAAATCTAACATCGGTGAGTTTTGGGTCTAAGATTTTAAAAACTTGTTTTTTGTATGACTTTGCATTTTCTTTGATCTCAGCCTCATCCAGGGCTGGTCTCGTTTTGTTTTTCCCAGAAGGATCTCCAATCATTCCTGTAAAATCACCAATCAAAAATATTATCTGATGACCTAATTGTTGGAAATGCCTTAATTTATTTATGAGCACCGTATGGCCTAGATGTAAATCTGGTGCAGTAGGATCAAAACCAGCTTTAACAATAAGAGGTTTCTTTGATTTGAGTTTTGCCAGTAGCTCCTCTTCGCTAATTAGCTCATCAATTCCTCGTTTAATTAGATTAAGATTTTCTTTCATGAGTTTTCATTTATTATAGTATTTAATCGAAAAAATGTTTGAAATCATATGACTGAAGACTCAAAAGCTCATTTTGCATTTAAACCAATGATTAGAGGAATGGTCATTTCAGAAAGCGCAGAGTTGTTTCCAATTGGAAAAGTGTACTGTGTTGGAAGAAATTATGCTGATCATGCAGAAGAAATGGGTACCAAGGTGGATGTGGATCAGCCATTTTTTTTTAGCAAGCCTCCTCAGGCTGTAACCCAGTCAAATTTTATTCCTTTTCCAACTCAAACTGATAATCTCCACCATGAAGTTGAGCTTGTTGTATTTTTAAAATCGGAATGCTCAGATATATCTCCGAGTGAAGCAAGCGAACATATTTTTGGATATGCGGTTGGTGTAGATCTAACCAAAAGAGACCTTCAAACTGCTGCGAAAAAAAGTGGAAGGCCTTGGGACTTAAGCAAAGGATTTGATAATTCTGCGCCCATCTCGAATATTCAAAAAAAAGAGGGTTTTGTATTAAGCGAAGGGAGCATCTCTCTTAAGGTTAATGGCCAAAAGAAACAATCTAGCAATCTAGCAAATATGGCATGGAAAGTGGATGAATTAATTAGCTGGCTATCGAAATTTATTTCTCTTAAAGCCGGAGATGTGATATTTACTGGAACTCCCTCGGGTGTTGGAAGGCTGCGCTTAAATGATAAAATTGAAGCAGAGATTGAAAATATTGGCACGCTTTGTTTTGAGCTAATTCATTAAATCAAGTAACTATGAGCACCTACAAACCTAATGCCAAAACACTGCCCTTTGTTTTGCTGGCATTACTCGGCATTTTATTTATTTATGATGCTGGGGTGGAGCAAGAAGTAGTTTCAACAGAAATAATTTCAAAAACTCTAGTTTTACCCAGTCAAAATAATCCCAGTATTAAAACTAAGAAAATTCATATTGTTCAAGAAGGTGAAAACCTCTCATTGATATTCGAGAAATATAAAGTCTCCCTAAATAATACTTATAAAATATTTAGAGAAGATAAATCAAATGAAGTTAAAAACATTCTCCCCAAAGATAGGCTGGAATTTTTATCTATAGATGAAAAGCTCCAAGAAATTCATATTCATAAAGGGCCCTTGCTCTCTTATCAAATTGAACTATCACCAAAAATATTAATTAAAAAGATTGTTAAAAAGGCGGAACTTATAAAATCGTTTAAAACTGGGGTCATAGAGTCATCTTTCTATTTAGCTGGATTAAAAAATGATATTCCAGAGAGCGTGATTATGGATCTGGCTTATATCTTTGGTTGGGATATTGATTTTGTTTTTGATATCAGGGCTGGTGATAGGTTTAAACTATTATATGAAACGCCTTTTGTAGATGGGCAACAAATTGAAAATGGCAGTATTTTATTTGCAGAATTTTTTAATCAAAATAATCGATACACTGCGATTAGATACAATGGCAAAAATAAGAGGTGGGATTACTTTAACGAGTTTGGTGGCAGCCTGGAAAAAGCTTTTTTGAGAGCGCCGCTTGATTTTGCATATATTAGTTCACATTTTAATCCAAACAGAAGACATCCAATCCTCAACACTATCAGAGCTCACAATGGAGTTGATTATGCCGCAAAAAGAGGCACGCCCATTCGTTCAACTGGAGAAGGTGTAATTCAATCAGTCGGTTGGAAAAGTGGGTATGGAAGAACAATAGTCATACGTCATGGAGGCGAGATCACGACCTTATATGCTCATCTAGAAAAATATCATCCAAGCATTTCTAAGGGCATGAAAATTTCTCAGGGTCAGACCATTGGCTACGTGGGTGATTCGGGTCTAGCAACGGCTCCTCACTTACATTACGAATTTAGAATTGGAGAAAAAAGGACTGATCCCCTAAAGGTAGCTCTACCCTCCGCATCTCCACTAGATAAATCTAAAATGGGTCAATTTCAAACATTAAGGAATAATTACATAGAAATAGCAGATCAGTTATTATCTAAAGATCCGAATGAAAACCTCTTCAAATAAAATCTTTATAGGAACCATGAGTGGCACCAGTCACGATGGGATCGATATTTGTGCTTTAAAAGTTCCTGGTCAAGTTAATTTATTAAACTTCTGTTCTTTTAAATATCCACCAAAGCTGAGAGAAAATATATCTACAGTAATTCAACAACAAGAATTAAGTCTTGATATGTATTTTGAGCTTAATAAAAAAATTGGAATTGCTTTTAGCAAAGCAATAAATAAATTTCTTGCCCAAAATAAAATGAATAAAAAAGATGTTGCTGCAATTGGTTTGTCAGGACAGACATTATTTCATAAGCCAAAAGGCAAATATCCTTTCTCCATCCAAGCCGGGGATCCTAAAATAGTTGCCAATGAATGTGGGATAGATGTTGTCAGTGATTTTAGGAATGATCATATTAAACTTGGCGGAGAAGGTGCGCCGCTAGTCCCAGAATTTCACCAACAGTTATTTGCAAAAAAAAATACTCCTGTGGCTGTATTAAACATTGGCGGGATTTCAAACTTTACCTACCTGGATGAAAAGCACGATTTTTCTGGTTCTGACTGTGGACCCGGCAATGCGCTTATGGATATTTACTGCCAAAGCTTTCTCAATCTTCCCTTTGATAAAAAAGGTGAGCATGCAAAAAAAGGGGTCATTCATACCCCTTCGCTTAATCAAATGCTAAGCCATCCATTTTTTAAAAGGCGGCATCCAAAATCTACGGGTAAAGAAATATTCAATATAAGATTTATTCCTAAGCAACTTTTGAAAAGATCTTCTTACGATATATTGGCCACTCTGACCGAACTTACTGCAATTTGCATCGCAAAATCTTTATGCTCACAAAAGAAATTTCCTCATCAAGTCATTGTTTGCGGAGGTGGGTTGAAAAATAAATTCTTAATAAACTCAATAGAAAATCATATAAATATGAGCGTCATTTCTACCAGTGAATATGGTTTTGACCCTCAGGCCATTGAGGCCATGGCATTTGGATGGATGGCAAGGCAAAGGCTTTGCAAAAATACTCTTACTGTAAAAAAAAATAAGGGGTTAGTTGGGACTTTGACTAAATCTAGATAGTAAATGACTCGCCGCAACCACAGGTAGTCTTTGCGTTTGGGTTGGTTACCAAGAATCTTGAACCTGATAAGTCCTCTACATAATCTAAAGTTGAGCCATAAAGGTATGGATACGAAAGAGAATCTAATAAGATTGTGAATCCTTCAAACTCAACAACATCATCATCCCCTTCGGGGCTATCATCAAACTTAAAACCATATTGAAAACCTGAGCACCCTCCGCCAGTTACATATACCCTAAAATAATTAGATTTTTGGCTTGGTAAAAGACCTTGAATACGCTTCACAGCATTGCTACTTAGGTTTATCGATGTCATTTCAGAGCTCATTTAATTCTTAGTTTATAGGATTAAAAATATATTCAACAACACTTAAGCTAAAATATTTTTCTATCAGGGCTTAGAAGCGCTAAGATATACCTTAAATGAGCCTCTATCTAGTTTTTAAAGTCCTGCATATCCTATTTATGGTTTCATGGTTTGCTGGTATTTTTTACTTACCTCGCCTATTTGTTTATCACGTTGAGAGTGAAGATCAGAATACAAAAGATCAATTGACAATAATGCAAACAAACTTGATTAGATTCATTACTCCGCTAGGCGTATTAGCATTATTCTTTGGTTTAATGATGGGTTTTCTTGGGTCTAATTGGATTGGGTTTTTTTCACAAAAATGGATAATTGCTAAAATTCTAATAGTATTAGTTTTGATTTTTTATCAGATTTTTTGTTTAAAGATTTTAAAAGATCTTGGTTCGAATTCTCACAATTGGACTGGTTTTAAGTTAAGGATTTTTAATGAAATACCAGTCTTACTTTTACTGGGTGGAATTATTGCTGCTGTCTTTAAATTTTAAAATCCTATAAAGAAATTTGATACAATTTGTTATTCAGCATCACTAGCTATATAAAAAATTTATTACTAAACATCTTTGAGAAGAAAAAATTCAGAATCGCTTTTTGAGCAAGCTCAATCTCTTATGCCAGGAGGTGTAAATTCTCCAGTCAGGGCATTTAAAAATGTTGATGGGAGTCCTGTTTTTTTTAAATCTGCCAAAGGTCCTATTTTGATTGACGAAGATGAAAATCAATACATTGATTTCATTGGTTCATGGGGCCCCATGATTCTTGGCCACTCTAATCCAATTATATTAGAAGCTATTAAAGCTCAGCTGGAACTTGGGACAAGTTATGGTGCACCAACAAGCTTAGAGAATAAGCTTGCAAGCATTATCAAAAGTCAGGTTCCCTCAATGGAAAAACTACGAATGGTAAATTCTGGCACGGAGGCAACAATGAGTTGCATAAGACTTGCCAGGGGTTTTACAGGTAAAAATAAAATTATCAAATTCACAGGTTGTTATCATGGTCATGTTGATTCATTGCTTGTTAAAGCAGGTTCTGGAGTTTCTACTTTCGGCCTGCCAGATTCTCCAGGAATACCAAATGAGCTGGCAGCGCTAACATATAGCTGTCCTTACAATAATATCGAAGCTTTATCAGATGTTATTAATGAAATCGGAGATGATCTTGCTGCAATAATTGTTGAGCCTATTGCAGGCAATATGGGGTTTATTCCAGGAGAACCTCAATTCTTAAATGCCTTGCGAGAGCTATGCGATAAACATGCTTCTCTTCTAATATTTGATGAGGTTATGTCGGGCTTTCGAGTGGGGCTAGGAGGAGCTCAAGCCATATACAAGATTCAACCTGACTTAACAGCCCTTGGAAAAGTGATAGGTGGCGGACTTCCTGTTGGAGCATTTGGAGGCAAACAATTAATTATGGATCAACTCGCTCCATTAGGTCCTATATATCAAGCAGGAACATTATCTGGAAATCCATTGGCGATGAGTGCTGGCATTGCCCTTATAGAAACTTTGATCCAAACAAATCCATTTGATGGATTAGAAAAAGCATCTTCAGAGATTATGTCTCATACAAAAAATCTTATGATTGAAAAAGGCATACCATTTTCAACCTCTTCTATAGGCGGTATGTTTGGTTTTTTCTTTAGCGAGCATATACCAAAGAATTTTGAAGATGTTGTTAAGAGTGATGACAACATGTTTAAGAAGTTTTTTTATGCAGCTTTAGATCGTGGTATATACTTCGCTCCTTCAAAATATGAGGCTGGATTTATATCGTCAACACATGATCAATCTATAATAGATAAGTCTAAAAGTAAGATTGAAGAAGCAGTTAAGGAATTATAAAAATGAAAAATGATATTAGTGCAATTGGAAATGCTCTTGTAGATACTGTATTTAAAGTTGAGCACAGTCTTATTTCTGAGCTTGGTTTAGAAATTGATCAAATGACACTTTCAAGTGCTGAGGAACATGCTCCAATAATTGATAGACTTATTGCCTCTGGAGCAGACACTGTCTCAGATTGTGGTGGATCTGCAACGAATAGTCTTGTTGCAGCGGCAAGCTTTGGTGCAAAATGCTTCCATACCTGCAAAGTGTCTGATGACCAAGATGGAATAAGATACCTTGAAAGCTTGAAAGAGGCTGGTGTTGGTCACAAAGGAAATATGGCCCCTTCTAGCACTATTCCAACTGGAAAATGCCTGATCCTGGTTACTCCAGATGCAAAAAGAACAATGACCACCGCACTAAATGTTAGCTCATTGATGGATGACAATGATCTAGATCTAAGCCAGATAGCAAATTCTAAAATTTTCTATATTGAGGGGTACATGGTTACAAGTGAGGAAAATTATAAAGTTACCTTGCAGGCTCTTAATCATCTTCAAAATTTTCCAGATGTAAAAATAGCTTTTTCATTATCTGATCCAGGAATTGTCATGGGGTTTAAAGATAAATTTCACGAAATGGAATCTTTTGGCTTGGACTATATTTTTGGCAATGATGATGAGGCCATGGCCTTTGTCGATGCAGAAAATATTGATGAGGCATTCACCAAACTCCAAGAGAAGCCTTACACTTCAATAATTACTACTGGAGAAAAAGGTAGTTCGGTGATTACAAGTGACGAAATAATTCACACTCCCAAGGTAAATATTGAACCTGTTGATACCAATGGTGCTGGAGATATGTTTGCAGGTAGCTTCTTATATGCGTTGCTTCAAAATCATGATCTTAGGTCCTGCGCTGAATTTGCAAATTATGGAGCATCAAAGGTTGTAGAAACCTTTGGACCCAGACTTACTCGTGAAGGATACCAAGAAGTATTAAATAATTATAAAAAAAGCTAGCTTATTACCCCGCTTTCTGATAATTTCATGCGCCTAAAAACTTTTATTAAATAGAATATGCCAAAAAAAGCAGATACAAAAAAATCTACTGCTAAAAAAACAGTTGCCAAAAAAACTCCAGCAACTCCAGCAAAAAAAGCTGCAGCAAAAAAAGCTCCAGCAAAAAAGGTAGCAGTAAAAAAGGTTGCAGCGAAAAAGACCCCTGCAAAAAAATCTACTGCTAAAAAAAGAACTACTCCAATATCTTCCTATAAAGGCCGCAAAGGTGAAAAGTATATGAGCGCTGCAATGAAGAAACACTTTAATGCTGTTTTAATTGAGTGGCGTGAACATTTGCGAGAAGAGATGCAAAAAACTTTTGATCATCTTAAAAATAAAGGTGAGTCATATGCCGATCCAATCGATAGGGCTTCACAAGAAGAAGAGTTTGCTTTTGAGCTTAGAACAAGAGATAGAGAAAGAAAACTTATTAATAAAATTGCAGGCTCCTTAGAACAAATCAAACAAGATGACTACGGATACTGTTATGCTTGTGGAATAGAAATAGGAGTAAAAAGACTTGAGGCTCGTCCGACTGCTACACATTGTATTGATTGCAAAACACTTGATGAAATCAAAGAAAAACAACTTGGTGGTTAGTAATCTAGCTCAAACAAGTTTCTTTTAAGCTTTTGAATAATAAAAATAAAGCATCTTCAGTAAAAACCCCAAAAATCCTTAAGGAAAACAAATTTAGCCCTCTTGCCATTGAGGTGGTTAAAAAATTAAAACAATCTGGCTTTCAGGGATATCTGGTTGGCGGATGTGTACGTGATTCACTAGTCGGAATAAAAGCAAAAGATTTTGACGTTTCAACAGACGCAACACCTGAAGAAGTAAGAAAAATTTTTAGGTCATCCAGAATTATTGGTAAAAGGTTTCGATTGGTTCATGTTTTTAGTAGAAATGAATTAATTGAGGTTTCAACCTTTAGAGCAAATGCTTCAAAACAAGATAACGGCTCCGGCGTTGTTAAAGATTCAGAAGGTAAAATCCTTAGAGATAATGTTTGGGGGACTCTGGAAGAAGATTGCATTAGGAGAGACTTCTCTATTAACGCACTATATTTTGATCCTATAGAAAATCACTTATGTGATTTTCATAACGGTCTTCAGCATATACAAAAAAAAATTCTTGTTTCAATTGGTGATCCCCTGATTCGATTTGAGGAAGATCCTGTAAGAAGTTTACGTGCCATTCGATTCAGCTCAAAACTCAATTTTAAAATTGCCAATGATGTGAAAGAGGCCATATATCAAAAAGGTCATTTGCTAGGAAATATTTCTAATGCAAGGATGTTTGATGAGTTTTGTAAAATTTTTCTTACAAAAAAAGCTCTAGATAATTTTAATAAGCTGGATGCATTTGGTGTTTTAAAGCATTTAATCAATACAGATGGGTATGCTGAAGACTCATTTGGTTTGAGGTTTCAGCATGCTGCACTTATTAATACTGATAATCGATTAAAGGCATCAAAATCTGTCACTCCAGGGTTTCTAATTGCTGCCTTACTTTGGCCAAGACTTATTGATGCATCCAAAGAAAAAGGAAGTCTCAACTTGAGAAGATTTTTTAGAAGCATGGATAGAATTATTAGAGAGCAACAAGTATTGACTGCTGTGCCAAGAAAATTTCATGGATACATTAAAGATATTTGGTCGCTACAATTAAAGCTTGAAACTCGTTTAGGGCACCAGCCATATAAGGTTTTAAACCATCCTCGCTTTAGAGCTGCCTATGACTTCTTACTTTTAAGGGAAGAAGCTGCAAGAGATTCTCAAGGTATGGGCGACTGGTGGACTCAATTTCAAAAGATTAATCGACCGGGTAAAATTGAGTTACTGAAGTCATTAAGAGAATCAAGGAGCGGTCCAGTTGAGAAAAAATTTGGTTTCTTGGAAGAGTTAAGCTAATCTTTACCAAACAAAGTAAAAACCTTATGGAACCAGCTTTACAGGAAGCTCCGCTTCCAAAATATATAGCGATTGAAGGACCAATTGGTGTTGGGAAGACTACACTTGCTCATAAAATTGCTGAGACTTTCAATTATGATGTATTTTTAGAGCAACCTGCAGAAAATCCTTTTCTTAAAAGTTTTTATAGAAATCCAAAGCAGTCTGCGCTGGCAACTCAATTGTTCTTCTTGTTTCAACGTATGCAGCAAATTGAGGATCTAAAACAAAGGTCATTATTTGAGCCTGTGCGTGTTGCTGATTTCTTAATTCAAAAAGACAGATTATTTGCTGAAGTAACTTTATCCGAGGAAGAAATGGGTTTATACGACAAGGTCTATGAACATTTAACCATTGATGCTCCTTCGCCAGATTTAGTTATTTATCTTCAGGCTCCAGTAGAAGTTTTGTTAGAGAGGATAAACAAACGCGGCAATCCTGATGAAAAATTTTTAACCATTGATTATTTAGAAAGACTAAATGATGCCTACTCAAAATTCTTTTTATATTTTGAAAATGCACCTTTGTTAATTATTAATGCATCAGATATTGATCTTGAGAGCGGTGGTTCTGATTATGACATGCTAATTAGCAAAATTATGTCTGATCCTAGGGGGAAAAATTTTATCAATCCCCAACCCTCTATTTTATAAAAAGCTAATAGAATTTTATGGCTGAAAAAAAATACCTGCCTCCTAAAAATCTCGATAATCCATTCATAAGAAACTTAGATGAATACAATGCGATGTATCAATTATCCATTGAAGATCCTCAAACTTTCTTTGGAGCACAAGCTAAAGAGAACTTAGCATGGATAGAGCCCTTTACCAGCGTTCATAATAATAAATTTGCTGATTCGAAATGGTTTGAAGGAGGCAAAATCAATATTGCCTATAACTGCATTGATAGGCATTTAAAATTTCACGCAGACAAAACTGCGCTTATCTGGGAAGGAGATGATCCGAATCAATCTCAAGAAATTACCTATGCTGACTTACATCTTAATGTCTGTAAATTCGGGAATATTTTAAAGAATTTAGGAGCCTCGAAAGGGTCAAGGGTATGTATATATATGCCAATGATCCCAGAGGCAGCATATGCAATGTTGGCATGTGCAAGAATTGGCGCCATCCACTCAGTAGTATTTGGGGGGTTTTCTTCAGAATCGCTGAAGGACAGAATTTTAGATGCAGATTGCAGCCTAGTTATCACAGCAGATGAGGCTATTAGAGGTGGGAAAAAAATTCCTCTAAAAGAGAATGTTGATGCTGCCTTGCTAGATTGTCCAGGAGTTGACCATTGCCTTGTTATCAAGCGAACTAATGAAAATATTCATTGGGTGGCAGACAGGGATATAAATTATGAAGAAATGTTTGCAGAAGCATCAAGCGAGTGCTTGTGCGAACCAATGGATTCAGAAGACCCATTATTTATATTGTATACGTCTGGCTCAACAGGAAAGCCAAAAGGTGTAATGCATACCACCGGAGGATACTTGCTGGGGGCACATTTAAGCTTTAAATATCTTTTTGGCTATGAAACTAATGACAGATATTGGTGTACTGCTGATGTTGGATGGATTACTGGCCATACCTACATCCTCTATGGGCCTCTATCTAATGGAGCCACCAGCTTAATGTTTGAGGGCATTCCAACATACCCTAGTCCCTCTAGATTCTGGGAAATTTGTGATAAACATCAAATCTCCATTTTTTATACAGCGCCCACCGCTCTAAGAGCTTTAATGGCACAAGGAGATAAGCATGTACTTGAAACGAGCAGGCAAAGCCTTCGTATTCTAGGAACAGTGGGTGAACCAATTAATCCTGAAGCATGGGAATGGTACTTTAAAGTAGTCGGCAATGAGGCCTGTCATATTATTGATACCTGGTGGCAAACAGAAACAGGATCTGTCTTGATTTCTCCCATTGCGGGCATCACACCAGTTAAGCCAGGTTCAGCAACTCTGCCATTTTTTGGAGTTAAGCCTGAGCTTGTTGATGAAAATGGGGTTATTTTAGAGGGAGAGCAATCTGGTAATCTGATCATCACTCAATCCTGGCCAAGCCAGATAAGAAGTGTATATGGAGATCATCAAAGAATGATTGATACATATTTTTCAACTTATGAGAATGCCTATTTTACTGGTGATGGCGCTAAAAGAGATGGCGATGGATACTTTTGGATTACTGGTAGAGTTGATGATGTATTAAACGTATCTGGACACAGACTTGGGACGGCTGAGATAGAGAGCGCTTTGGTGCTGCATGAGAAAGTTGCTGAAGCGGCAATTGTGGGTTTTGAGCATCCAATAAAAGGCCAAGGTATTTATGCATTTGTGACACTCATGGTTGGAGAGGAACAGAAAGAAAGCTTGATAGTCGAGCTACAGAATTTTGTTGCAAAAGAAATTAGCCCAATTGCAAAACCTGATCTTATTCAATGGGCTCCGGGACTCCCAAAGACTAGATCGGGAAAAATCATGCGAAGGATTCTAAGAAAGGTTGCTGGTGGTGAGTTTGATGAACTTGGTGATACATCCACTTTAGCTGATCCAAGTGTGATTGAGGATTTAATTGTAAATAAAGTTAACTTAAAAATAACTAACCAATAAACACCCTATTCCAACCACACAAGTCATTATTACCAAATAATTATTCAGGGATTCCTCTTCTATTAAATGCATTTCTCCTTTCGAGTGATAAAAAATATCAGGTTTAATTAAGAGCGTCATGGTATTAAGCGCATGCATAAAAAATATCACTAAAACAAACCAGTGAGCTTCTTCAATAATTGCACCAAAGCTTATCAACAAAAATGGGGTATCAAAAATTACTAAAAACTTCCTGTTGTTTGGATTATAAATAAATCCAAAAATATTAAATTTCTCTTTTATTAAAAAAAGAATGATGAGGGATGAAATTAAATATAAGCATCCAAGAATGAAAGAAAACATTTATTCTATTTAAATGACCAGGTTTTATTTGTCGTATTAAAAGTTGCTGTTCCATCTTCGAGCAATTTGTATAAGTGTGCTTCTAGACTCCAAATTGCAATAGGATGAAGCTTTGGGTCAACATCATCATAGACGCTTGATACCAAATCTTCAGATGTAACACTTGAAAAAAGCTTTAACTTAGAAATAACTTTCCCTTCCCTCTCTAATCTATGATTGATGATCCAATCAACTACCGCCATAGGGTCTTCTAAAAAATCACCATGGCCAGGACCTATTTTATTGAAATCATAATTACGCAATAGCGCCAAAGATCTTAAATAATCTTTCATGGATCCATCAGGGTGGGCAATGACAACCGTGGAACCGTTCATAATATGATCTCCTGTAAGCATTACTTTTTCTTCTTGAATTAAGTAACACAGATGGTTTGAAGCATGCCCAGGAGTGTGAACTGTCTCTATAGTGTATTCATCTGTTTTAATTAAGTCTCCATGCTCAAGGATATGGTCAGGCTTAAAAGTTTTATCTTGCAGAGAATCGTCTTTTTTAAGCAATCGACCCATCAATGGAACGTTAAGAATTTCACCTAAAACCTTTGCTGCAGGAGAATGATCGCGATGAGTATGGGTTACTAAAATACGCTGAATCTTACCCTCACCAAGATTAATTAAGTTTTCTATATGAGCGTCTATTTTAGGGCCTGGGTCAACTAAAGTTACATCCTCTTTGCCAATCAAGTAGCTATTAGTACCAGGGCCAGTAAATACACTGCCATTGGAGGCTGTAACTCGCTCAATAAATAATCTAGGCATTGTCATACCCCTCCTCTCCAGGAAGAAAGCCAATCCACTCTCCATCTTTTTTAATAAATTTTGGTAGTATTGGGGGAATTGCGTTATCTCCTAAGCCTTGAAAATAATTAAACGCCTCTTCACTAGAAGAAAATTCAGCTAACTTTTCAATATTTTTTATGGTTGGAAGAATCATGTTCATTTCTCCATTTGTTAATTTTACTAAAGCGTCTGCGGGTTTGATCCAAAAACTCTCAGTTAATTCAAAACCATCATGACTGGCTAATTGTTTAGCATTTACCTTGGCAAGAAAAAATCTAGTATCAAATCTTTTTGGCTCAATTGCTGGGGTAATCCAATGCGCACAAGGCACAATATTTTTAGCTCTTAATCTTAGGGATTCAGACATACAAATATCTTTAAAAGTAATTTCTTTATTATTAAGCTCTCGTCTCATCTTGCTTAGCTTTTCGCTGTCTTGGATGATTGAATCATCGGGATTAGCAAGTAACACCCCTGCCTCCTCAAAACACTCCCTGATACAAGCAACCCAAAATGATAGACCGTTGTCTTTAATTCCCAACTGTCTAGAGGCTGCCACATCATCCATTCCCTCAAGGTATGGATATAAGTCAGAGTCAGAGTCTTCTGGATCTAACTTGCCTCCTGGAAAAACATAAAGACTCCCAAAAGGAGGTCTGCTGCTTCTCTTGACCATAAATATTTCAAAATCACCTTCTTTTGCTTCGCGCATGAGAATAACTGTCGCTGCTGGCTTGATGGGTATTGTCATAATTTATTTCAATAGTATGGTTTTTTATTATCCTTTAGAATACACCTTAATGGAAATTACAGATTCACTTTCAAATGATATAAAAGATGCCCCAGACTGGTTTCATTCAGCTATCTCTCAAGATCCAAGAAAAGAAAATCTCAATCATCCACTTGGCAAGCTTGCCTATCAAGTCTGGGATAGAAAAGATGCACAAGACATTATTCTTCTTATTCATGGCACAGGAGCACACAAGAAATGGTGGGATCCGATTGGGCCTCTATTAAATAATAAATTTTCTGTTATTGCCCCTGACCTTCCTGGAATGGGAGAGTCTGATCATAGAAATGCATATAATTTTGAAGAATTTAGCGAAGCCTTGATTGCAATCATTAATCAAGAAAAAATTGTTAGCAATGATAAAAAAATTTACCTTGTAGGTCATTCACTTGGCGGACATGTTGCAGGATTTATGGCAAGTGAATTTCCAGATCTTTTTCATGGGGTAATAATGATTGATTCTCCTATTCGCCCACCAACATATGACTATGATAAACATCAAAGCACTGGTCCTCTAAGAAGAATCAAATACTACCCTGACAAAGTTTCTATCATCGAAAGATTTAGGCTAATGCCTCCCCAGGACTGCGAAAATGGCTGGTATCTTAGATACATTGCAGAGCACTCAGTTTTCGATGTTGAAGAAGGCTGGAGATGGCGATTTGATGACAAGCTCTTTGCCACTCTTAGGCGCCTACACAATTATGAATTTAAATTTAAATGCCCAGCACTTTTTATTGCTGGCGGTAAAAGCCTATTATTAGAATCAAAAATAATGAAATATATCAGAGAAGCTTTTAAAGACTCTATGACAGTCGAAGTAATTGAGGATGCGGCTCACCATGTCCCGCTCGATTCTCCACTAGAACTGGTCTCTTTAATAAATGATTATTTACAAAAGTGGGAAGAAACAAAATAAAAAAAACAATAATAACTATTTTAGGGGCGCTGACATTGAGTGTTATTGCAATCTTATGGCTTGGAAATGAAAATAGCATTGAGCCGTTAGATGGATGTAAAGACAATGAAGAGCTGAAAGTCTATTGTAATTTTATGAATCCTGAAGATTTGGCGCTAACTCCAGATGGAAATTTTTTAATTGTGGCCGAGTTTGGCGGAATGGCACCATTAGTTGAAATGACAGCTGGAAAATTAAGTTTTTTTAACATAAAAGATAAAACTAGATCTCTAGCTAAGATTGCTTTTGGGGAAAATGAATGGGGCTCTGGTGACTGTTCTAGAGATCCAAGCATTCCCTTTGGTCCTCATGGCATTGATTTAGTTCAGAGAGAGGATGGAAAGCAGCAACTTGCAGTGGTCAGTCACTATCCAAATGAAAGCATAGAGATGTTTGAACTGTTAGAAGAAGATGGTTGGTTGCTTGAGTGGAAGGGCTGTGTTGATGTTGATGGAAAATATTATTTCAATGATGTTTCATTGGATATGTCTGGAAACTTCTATGCCTCTCATATGTTTGAATCTAATTTCTCAATGATAAGTGCCTTGTGGAATGTATTTGCCAAATCAGATACAGGCATGGTTGTTAAATGGACTCAGGATAATAAATTTGAGGAACTAAATTACACAGCTGGCTCTTTCCCAAATGGTATTGCGTTAGATCAAAAAAATAATAATCTCATTGTGAATTACAACTTGGGGGATAAAAGTATTCTATTTGATCTTAATTCAAAACAATCCCTTGGAATTTACGAACACAATTCACCTGATAACGTGGTTATCAAAGGTGGCTTTGCATGGGTTACTAATCATGATCATTCTGTTGCAGAATCTTTGGGGTGTGCCGAAACAGTTAATTGCACGCTTCCTTTTTCAGTGAACAAATTATCTCTTTCAGATCTTTCCTTGGTTAAGTCCTATAAATTTAAAAGCAAAAATATGGGAGTGGGAACTGTTGGTTTGCCACATAATGGATCTTTGTGGATTGGCTCATACCACTCAGACAGATTAGCAGAAGGTAATCTTTCATTAAGTGAATAGTATTTATACTGCTGAGCAGGTCAAAGCTTTTGAGAAAAGTTCTTTTATTAAGGAGGGTGACGACCAGCGGGCAATGATTGAGGCTGCCAAGCGGACTGTTGAGGTGTTAAATACAGATTATCCAACATCAGAATTTTTAATTTTATGTGGGCCGGGCAATAATGGTGGAGACGGATACTTCATAGGCATTGGTCTAAGTGAGTTGAAAAAATCTGTTAAATTTATAGATGTACTAGGCCATGCAAAGAAATCTCCCCTATGCGAGCATGCATTTAAAATTGCAGAAGATTCAGACTTTATTAATGCAAAAACACTTAAAGATATTTCTAGTAAAACCGTTATAGTGGATGCAATATTTGGAATAGGTGGAAGAATAGATTTGGGGAGCAAGTTAGAGGAAATTTTGTCTGACTGTAATAAGTTTGAATCTAAAGTAGCCATAGATGTCCCAACTGGACTTGATAGCAATACTGGAGAAATATCTAAAGCATGCTTTAATGCAGATAAAACAATTACTTTTATTGGTTATAAACTTGGACAGCGAATCAATGAAGGTAAGAATTATTGTGGCAAGCTAATATTAAAAGATCTCGGACTTGGTATGGAAAAAAATGTCAGCCCAACAGTTAACGAACTCTCTTTTGAGGATATTAAGAAAAATATTCCTAAAAGAAGAGAAAATTCTCATAAGGGAGATCATGGCAAACTTTTGATAATTGCAGGGGATGAGGGTTTTGGGGGTGCCGGCATTATGTCTTCAGAGTCTGGACTAAAAACTGGAGCTGGGCTTGTAAAGCTCCTCACTAGAAAGTCTCACGTCTCTGCAAGCTTAGCAAGAAATCCTGAAGTGATGGTATCTGGGGCAGACAATGCTCAAGACATAGAAGCTAATTTAGACTGGCCTGATGCAGTTGTTGCCGGACCTGGAATGTTTAAAAACTACTGGTCGGAACAAATACTATATAAGCTACTTGTCCATGTTGCTGACAACAACATCCCCACTCTTTTAGATGCTGGTGCTCTGAGATTGCTAAGCCATAAGGCTTTTTCTAAAATAAAACTTCATAACGAAACGGTGCTCACTCCTCATCCAGGTGAAGCAGCTGAGATGTTAAATATCGCGGTCAACGAAATTCAAAAAGATCGAATAAAATCAGCAAAAGCATTGCAAAAAAAATATGGATGCATCATCGTCCTTAAAGGTAACGGAACGATTATTTGTAACAAAAATGATGCTTACCTTTGTTCTTCTGGTGGGCCAGAATTAGCTGTTGCAGGCTCTGGTGATATTCTCTCTGGAGTCATTGGGTCATTAATTGCTCAGGGATTAGCTCCATTTGAGGCAGCAAAAACTGGAGTTGAAATTCATGCTCGAGCTGGTGAAGAGTTTGTCAAAGATGTTGGCGAAATAGGGCTGGCTGCCGGTGAACTGATCTCTTATATAAGAAAATTCTTGAATTAATCTTCAATGCTAAAACTCAAACTAAAGAATGAATCTAGAACATTGCTTTTAGGCTCAGCTATTGGGAATACTATTCAAAATTATGATTTTAAAAATTTTGAAATTCATTTAAATGGTAATTTAGGTGCTGGAAAAACAACTTTGGTAAGAGGTATTCTTCAGCATTTCAATTGGACAGATGTGGTGACCAGCCCCTCATACACCCTATGTGAAGAGTATGAAATAGATAGAAAGCTTTTTTTGCATGTAGATTTATATAGAATAAATTCCCTTGAAGATGTTGAAGTATTAAACCTTGATAGAAAGACTGATATGCAAAAAGTTATTTTTATTGAATGGCCAGAAAATCTTCAGACAGATAGAGATGTCGACGTTATAATCAATCTAGACCATGACCATATGGCAAGACATGCCTCAATAAAATGTAAGGATATTGAGATTGAATCTAGCATTAAAGCTTATTATGAAAATAAATAATTTAAAATTTCTGCTCGGGATTTTCTTTATTTTTACTCTGACAACTGAAGCTGCTAATAAAGTATCTTTCAGCAATATTTCTGAGCTTGAATCTGGAAATTTAAAAATAGTATTTAATCTGGAGAAGATTGCGTTAATTAATTCCTATGCCTTAGATGATCCGTCAAGAATAGTAATTGACCTCAAGGAAACTTCTTTAAAAGAGCCAATAAAATCTCAATCATTCTCTCCTATAAGGTTAATAAGAGCCAGTGAAGTTGGGAGCACTGTCCGCATTGTGATTGATTTAAAAGGGTCTGTGTATTGGAAAAAACCTTGGCAAGTGAAACATAAGGATCGTATTGATTTAATACTTGAAATTAAAAGAGATAAAAAAATCTCTAAAAATTTAAGAGATATTATTGTAGCAATTGACGCAGGTCATGGCGGAAGAGATCCAGGAGCGGTTGGTAAGAACATACTAGAAAAAGATGTAACACTTTTAATTGCTAGAGAATTAGAGCGCACTTTAAAAAATACTTACGGGTATAAGCCAGTTATGATAAGACCCGATGATAGATATGTAGATTTAGATGATAGATATCAAAATGCTAGAAAGCTTGGTGCTGATTTATTTGTTTCTGTTCATGCTGATGGATTTAGACTTTCATCTGTTAAAGGTGCATCTGTATATGTCTGGTCAGAAGAAGCATCCTCAATTACAGCCGAAACCCTTTCAAAGAATAAATTAACCTCCAGTCCAGAAGTTAACTCAAAAATTGGTAAGTTAGATGTGAGAGATTTTGATGAAGATGCAGCCAGGACTCTTTATCAAATAGCCTATGAAGCTAAAATAGATAACAGCGTCATTTTAGCAAAAAAAATTTTAGAGCAATTAAAAAAAGATCCCTTCACAAAAATGCATAAACCCAACGTAGAATTTGCAGATTTCAGGGTCTTAAAATCAATAGACATTCCATCGGTTCTTATAGAATCGGGTTTTATTTCAAACCCTGATGATGCCAAAAGATTAGAGGGCAAAGCCGGAAGAAGAATGATAGCCAGAAGTATCTTTTTGGGAATACATAATTATTTTAAAGAAAAACCAAAACCAAATACTTTTATGGCATCTCTTCCAAAATATGTTGAGTATGAGATTCAAAAAGGTGATGTAATCTCAGAGATTGCCATTCGTTTTGGTGTTACTATTGATGAAATCATCAATTGGAATAACCTAAAAAATAAAAGCATTTACCCAGGCCAAATAATTCAAATTTCTATCTAATGTGGAATCTAAATAATAAAACAGTCGTCATTTCTGGAGCTACAAATGGTATTGGTAAGGCTGCAGCTATTGAACTTTCTAGAGAAAATCCAAAACTATTATTTACCTATAGAAATCAAAGACTTGCAGATGAGCTTCTTGCAGAAATTAAAGATATATCTCCAAGCACTCAAGTCCAATCAGTATATTGTGATTTTTCAGATCAAGATTCTATTAAAAAATGCACCAATAAAATTAATGATTTATGTGCAAATATTGACGTCCTCATCAACAATGCCGGTGTTGTGAATACTTCATATCATGAAACTGATGAAGGCATTGAAAATACATTCGCAGTTAATCATCTTGGATATTTTCTTTTTACAAACCTGCTTCTTAAAAAATTAAAGGGTGATGATGAGACAAGGATTGTGAATGTCTCTTCTGCTGCTCATTCATTTGTAAAAGAAATGCAATGGGAAGATATCAATTTTAAAAATAATTTTGGACAAGGCTTAAAACCTTACGGACAATCTAAACTGGCAAACTTGCTTTTCACAAGATACCTCTCAATCAAACTATCTACTGAAAATATTTCAGTTAATGCTATTCATCCAGGAGGTGTGAATACTTCACTTGGTAGTCAAAATAAAGCTTGGTATAGCAAACCCCTAAGATTAATTCTAAGGCCATTCTTTAGATCGCCATTAAAGGGAGCTGAAAGCATAATCTATCTTGCAACCAAGCAGGATGATGGGGTTACGGGCGAATACTTTGTTGATTCAAAAATACACAAATCCTCTTCTTACTCAAAAAATCTTGAAGAGGCACACAAGCTTTGGGGCCTATCGGAAGAATTGGTGGGTCAAACTTTCAATATCTAAAACTCTAGCGGATCAACATTTATACTCCAGCGAACCTTCTGGGAGATAGTATTTTTATCTTTAGAAAGAAAATCTGATAAATGAACTAAAAGTTTGTTTAAACCAGTTCTTGTTTTAGTCTGAATAAGTAAGTGATGATGATAAGAGCCCCTAACCTTAGATTGCATTGCTGGGATGGGACCGATAAGCACGCATTTGCTAGAGTCTATAAATTGCTTTGCATAAGTCAACATTTCTATATTAGTTTGAGCTTTGGGAGATGAGGCTTTAATAGTAGCTTCAAAAGTATATGGAGGTTGATTGGTTGCTTGACGTTGCTCCATCAAAGATTTTGCAAAGTTTAAATAATTCCCGCTCTTTAGTTGTAATAAATTTTCATCATTCACATACCTTGATTGAACCAAGACTGTTGCGTTACCATCTGAGCGTCCTGCCCTTCCAGCGACCTGAATGAGTTGCTGCCCCATTTCCTCTACTGCAGATGAGTTTAAGCTTGTGATGCCTTGATCAACATCCACGGTTACAACTAACTCTAAATTTGGAAAATCATGCCCTTTGATTAACATTTGAGTGCCTATCAAAATACCTGTATCTGAATTATTTATTTCTGAAAGAATTGTTTCCAAGGAACCGGCTTTTGTTGTTGAGTCTCGGTCCATTCGATGAATTGCAGTCTTGGGAAAAAGTTCTTTTAATGTTGCCTCAAGTTGCTCTGTGCCAGTGCCAAGAAAAGATAGTTGCGCTTTGGAACAGCTTGGACAATCAGTGGGAACACCAAAAGCTGAATCACAGCGATGACAAATCAGTCGAGCGGCTTGATGATGAAATACCAAGCTTGAATCACAGCTGTTACACATAGCTTTCCAGTCACAATAAGAGCATATAAATTGAGGTGCAAAGCCACGTCGATTGATGAATATCATGGCTTGTTTTTTTTGCGTTAAGGTTTGACTAATGGCTTCTATGGCCTGAGGAGCTAAGCCGCTTACTAACTTCACCTCATTGATATCGAGGATAGAGAATTTTGGTGGGCTTTTTTGGGTAACTCTTTTAGTTAAGCTTACAGTTTGAAATTTCTTTTCTTCAACCAGCTTAAGTGTTCTTAGAGATGGTGTTGCCGAACCTAGAATAATTGGGATTTTGATTATCTGCGCTCTCTTGATTGCAATGTCTCTTGCAGAAAATTTAAAGCCTTCTTGTTGCTTGTATGAGGCATCGTGCTCTTCATCAACAATGATGAGTCCAAGTTTTGGTGCAGGCATCATTACAGCAGATCTAGTCCCAATAATGACTTTAAGCTCACCACTTCGAAATTTTTTCCAAGCTTTATAACGAGCGGATGGTGTCATTTTGGAATGATAAATCCCAACCAAATCTCCAAATTGATTTCTCACCCTGCTCTCAAGCTGAGGAGTTAAAGCAATCTCAGGAGCTAGAACTAAGACTGATCCATTATTTAACAATTGTTCATAAATGCATCTTATATAAACTTCTGTCTTACCTGAGCCTGTTACTCCATGTAAAAGGGTTGGCATGAATCCTTTTAATTCATTCAAAAACTTTACAGCTTTAATCTGTTCAGAATTGAGAGCTGTTTCAAACTCTGAGTTCTGTTCTATGATTTCTTTATTACCCTCTATCGCTTCAGTCTCAAAAGTATTCTTTGTTTGTCTAAGATTTGTTGGCAAAAAGGAGTTAATTACTTCACCTATTGGATGCAAATAATAATCAGACGCCCATTTAAAAATTTTTAGCTCAGTTTTAGAAAAGATTGGCAAATCATCTAACACCATATGAATGGGTTTAGTCTTGATGTCTGTCTCGCCAATGACCTCTGTCACTATACCCAGCTTATTGGTTCTGCCAAATTTAACAGCCACTCTGGTGCCAGGAATAATCTGCTGGTTTGAGTGATAGGTAAAGGCTTGTCTGAGTGGGACAGCTATAGCTACATTGTAAAAAAATTTACTCATATGTGTTTGTAAACCTAACTGTATTTGGTATAGTGCTCATCCAAATTTGATTTTATTATGAAAACAGACATACATCCCAATTATCAAGAAATAACTACAACATGTAGCTGTGGTAACGTGCTGCCTGTAATGAGTACATTGAAAGATAATTTGTCATTGGACGTTTGTGCTAAATGTCATCCATTTTATACCGGAAAGCAAAAGATGCTTGATTCTGGTGGAAGAGTTAAGAAATTCCAAGATCGTTTTGGTGCATCAGGGGCCTCAAAGCCTTCAGCTAAAAAACCTGAAGCTAAAGTTGCGGAAACTGCTGTAGAAGAAGTGGCAGAAGAAGTCGTGGAGACTCCTGTTGAAGAGATTGTCGAAGAAACAGCTGCTGAGGTAGCTGAAGTTGAAGAGGCAGTCGAAGAAGCTGCTGAAGAAGAGACTTCTGAAGACAATGCTGAAGCAGAAACTGCTGTTGAATCAGGTGGTGAAAGCGAAGAAGACAAATAAGCTCTTACTCAACCCCCGAACTACCAAATCCTTTATTTCCCCTCTCTGTTTCAGAGAAGTCTTCTACCACTCTTAATTTAGCTTGCTTTATGGGTACAAGAATCATCTGAGCAATTCTATCGCCACTGCTTACTAAAAAATCTTCAGATGATCTATTCCATAGTGGCACCTTAAGCTCGCCCTGATAATCAGAATCAATTAATCCCACCAAGTTCCCCATAACAATTCCATGTTTCGAGCCAAGACCAGATCTTGGAATTACCAAAGCTGACAGGGTTGGATCTTCTATATAAATAGAAAAACCTAAAGGGATTAATTTACACTCTTGAGGTTTTAGCTTAAAACTTTCCTCAACGCATGCTCTTAAATCTAATCCTGCTGAACCTTCTGTAGAGTATTCTGGCAATGGAATGGAATCACCAATGAGTGGATTTAGAATTTTTACTTTCAAATCAATCATGATTGAGCTCCTTGGGAGTAATTACTGCTTCGAGAGTTAATATACCAGTATCTACATCTTTCCAATGATTAAAATTAGTAATTTTTGCAAAAGCACAGGTTGGGAATTTCACAATGGATTTATTGGTTAATGTTTCTGTAAGAATATGCAGCCCGGGATTATGTCCGATGATTAGTAAATTGTTTATCTCGTCATCTTGCTCTGTAATTAACTGGATGAGGCTTGATGCTGATGCATGATAAATGCATTCTTTTAAATTGCTTGTTGGAATAGGATCAAGAGAGCTCAACACAAGATCATGGGTTGATTGTGTTCTTTCACTTGGACTAGATAAAACAAGATCAAATGAAATGCTATGTTTTTGTATGTATTCAGACAATTGAATTGCGTTGGATATTCCTCTTTTTGATAATGGACGGTCAAAATCTCCAAGTGCTGCATTACCCCAACTAGATTTGGCATGCCTAAGTAAAAATAAATTTTTCATTCTTGTTAATTCTATCTTGCTAAGACTCTCTATGTCCTATAAAATCGCGTTTCTATGAGTAAAGTATGTCAAGTAACAGGGAAGATGCCACAAAGCGGTAATCACGTTTCCCATGCGAATAACCGAGTGAAAAGGAAGTTCTTTCCTAACCTCCATACGCATAAATTTTGGGTCGAGTCAGAAAACAGGTTTGTAACCTTAAAGCTATCCACTAAAGGCATGCGCATCATAGATAAAAAAGGTATTGATGAGGTCCTCAAAGATATGAGATCTCGCGGCGAAAAAGTCTAACTAATAAACCACTGCTTCTGAAAAGTCTCTAGGCCCGCCTAGTGTTTCTCTATCGCTCTTAGGAGTGCAATCATCTATATCTTTAACCCCATATTGGTTTCCAACTTCTGCAGCCAATAGCGTTTTTCCTGACAATGTCATTAGTTTTTGATCATCATATAGCTCGTTAATCACCAAGCCCGCATATTCTTGACTAGCAGCACCCTTCAAGAACTCAGCGTATTGCTCTCCATGCATTTCGCTCACCTTCTGAGTTTTCTCATCTTTCACTATTCCAGACCACAAAGACAATGAACAAATATCATGAGACTTAAGGTCATAAGCCATATCGAATGCCATTTTATCTATGCCAGCTTTTTGTGCTCCATATATGGGCCCATGCATATAGCACATGGCTCCATGAGAAGAAATTTGAACTATTAACTTGCCTTTGCTTTCAATCATCAAAGGAGTCAATGCATGGGACAGCAAATAATTAGACTTGAGCCCAACATCCATCACAGACCAAAGGTCAACAGATTTTTCCCAATAGGGTTTAGGCTCCACTAGATCATCATGAATCTGGCAGGCTGAGTGAATAAGTAGATCTAGCCTACCGAACTCTTTTTTAATATAGCCAGACAGTTCTAAAATTTCTTTTTGATTGTTTAGATCAATTGGATAGGCAATTCCATTTGCACCCTTTGCCTTAATTTTTTCAACTGTTTCATCAAGACTGCTTTGAATCTCAAAGCCAAATTGTTGGACGGTTGAACCTTTCTTTTGGCTTCTGGCGGCACAAATAATAATATCTCCCTTTCTGGCCATTCCTTCAGCAATACCTTTGCCTACTCCCCTACTAGCTCCTGTTACTAAAATTACTCTTTTATTTTGATTGGTCATATTGTTCTCCTGCTAAAATTGTAATGGATGATCTATCTTGCCTCCAAATCGCCTCGAAGAACTGAGCTTTTGCAGCAAGTTGGTGTCGAACATAAAATCATCGATATTGAGGTTGATGAAAACATTAATAGCTCTAATACTCCTCAAGAAAATGTCAGAGCATTATCAGTATTGAAATGTCAGGAAGGTGTTCGCAAGGTTATAACTGAGAACATGCCTTCTTTTCCAGTGCTTGCTGCTGATACCATTGTCGTCTTAGGAGATAAGATTTTTGGGAAACCAGAATCAGAATCTGATGCCATTACCATGCTTCTAAAACTCTCTGACAAGACTCACATAGTTATAACTGCTGTGACTGTTGGGATAATAAATAAAGAGCAAGCTAAGTTTCATACTATCAGCGTTTCATCAGATGTTGAGTTTGCAAAGTTAACTGAAGATGATTGTAAAGAATATTGCAAAACCCAGGAGCCATTCGATAAAGCCGGCAGTTATGGAATTCAAGGCTACGGATCTGCGTTTATAAAAAAAATAAATGGTAGTTACTCCAATATTGTGGGCTTGCCCATACATGAAGTGGTTGAACTGTTGAGAGAATTAGGGGTTTCTTACTGGGATCAAAAATAACCTTTTTAAATTTTTTGAATGCCAGATGCATGCAAAATAAAATTTTTCTTTAAAAAGCCAAGCTTGTCTACCACCTTCAAACCAGAGTTACGACCTAATCTGAGATAGGGATTATCTTGTTGGAAAAGATTAAACAGGAAATCGACTCCCCTAATCATTGATGCATTTAGCGTTTTTCTTCTAAGCTCATATTTCTTTAAAAAAGCTAATTGGCCAATATCTTTGTCTGCGCTGATTGCTCGCTCAATTTCTTCAGCAAGGATAATCGCATCTGAAATACCCAAATTAATACCTTGGCCTGCTAAAGGATGAATGGAGTGAGCTGCATCAGCGATTACACAAACACCTTGATCGCAGTATTCATCAAGGTGATGAGCTGAAAGCGGGAATGAGAGTAATTCGCTAGTTGCTTGTATTTTACAAGACAGTTTTTTTTCAAACTTTTGTAAGTGAGTCGAAAGATTGTCTAATGATAAATCAAGGGCAAGCTCTTTTGGCATAGACCAAACCACTGAAAATTGATTCATCTCGGCACCATTCTTGTAAGGCATTAATGCAAAAATTTCTTTTTCATGAAAAACTTGAATCGCCTCTTCACTATTCAGTTCTGGAATTTTAACTAAGAATGTTTTAGCTACCTGCTCATAATCTTTAGAAAAATTTTCTGAGGCTATGGACTTGGCTAAATTGGAATTTCTGCCTTCGGCAATTACAAGTAGATCACTTTCTATGGTTGAACCATTGCTTAGTTTAGCCTGAATACCTGATTGCATTGCTGTAAAAGAAGTTATTTCATCGCCAATAGATACTGAGCTTTCAACCTTTTCAGTCAAAGCTTCTCTTAAATCATTGAAATTAAAAACCTTCGCTAAATAATCAATGTTAGCCTCATTACAATTAAACGATAATTTTCCAGATCCAGATCCATCAAATATCTTCATTCTTTTAATGAGTGACGATTCTGTTGTAACCCCTAGGCCTTCAAGTCTTTCGCTAGCGCTCAAGTTCAAAGTTAAAGATCTTATATGATCATTTTTTGATGAAGCAAAAGGGTTTTTTTCGATAATTTTAAAAGGTATTTCTCTTGCCGCAAGCTCGAGACCTAGAAAGGATCCTACAATCCCTCCTCCAGAAATCAATACAGATTGCGACATAAAAGCTCTAAGCCATTAATGCTTCAATCTCTTTAGGATCAGAAGGAACAAAGGCAGTAAGATTTTCATTGCCATCAGCGGTCACCAAAATATCATCTTCGATTCTAATGCCTATTCCTTTCCATTTCTCTTCAACGTCTGAAGATGAAGAAATATAAATTCCAGGTTCTACGGTTGTAACCATTCCAGGCTTGAACTTCATGTAATCGCCATCTTCCATGTAGTCACCAGCATCATGAACATCTATGCCTAACCAATGTCCTATTTTATGCATGTAAAAATCCTTGAAAGCTCCAGCTGCATGAAGTTCTTCCATTGAGCCTTGCAATATCCCAAGATCAATTAGTCCCTGCGTGATTACCTTTTCAGAAATTGTTTGTGCATCCATAACATTATTATTTGTAGAAATAGCTTCTATGCTTTTCGCTTGAGCTTCTAAAACAACTTCATAAATAGCAAGTTGGGGAGCGGTAAATTTACCATTAATTGGAAAAGTTCTAGTAATATCTGATGCATACAATTCGAATTCACATCCAGCATCAACCAGCAGTAACTCGCCATCTTTTAGTGGTTTTGAGTTTTCTACATAGTGAAGAACGCAAGCATTTTCACCGCCAGCTACGATGGGTGTGTAAGCAGAAAAACGCCCTCCTCTTTTTGAAAATTCGTACTGATAAAATGCCTCCATTTCTTGCTCTGTCATGCCTGGCTTTACAAACTTCATTGCCTCAACATGAGCTTCAGCAGAAATTTGGCAAGCCTTTTTCATTATTTTGATTTCATCTTCATCCTTTATGAGTCTTTGGTTGCCAACTTTGGATGATGCATCAGCAATATCAATCGCTGAACTGTGCCTATCTTTTGATTTAGCAGATTTAATCCATTCAATAATGTCAGCATCTAATGTCTTGCTTTTTCCGACAGGATAAAAAACCTGATTATGTCCAGCTAATAAGTCAGGTAGTCGCTGATCAATTTCAGTGTTATTGAAAGCAAGATCAAAGCCGTGATCTTTCATGGCACCTTCTGGCCCAGCTCGGTAACCATCCCAAATTTCTTTTAATTCATCTTTTTCTGGAACAAAAACAATAGATTGGACGTTATTGTTTTCATTAACTAAAAGCACCAATGTTGATTCAGCTTCATTAAAACCACTTAAATACCAGAAATTACTATCTTGCCTAAAAGCATGTGATGAATCTGCATTTCTGTATTGTGTTGAAGCGCCTGAGATCACCACAGCAGAGTTTTTAGGCAACATTGCGCCCAATTTATTTCTTCTTTCTAAATATCTGTTTTTCATGTGCTCATTCTACTCTTTTCTTTTTCAAACTTCCCTATTTACATACTAAGACTTAAACTTAGTATATTCATATGAGTGATAATTCAAAAAGTTCTATTAATAATTTAATCGAAAGTACCGAAAAGCTTTTAAAAAGATTCAATGAGCAAAAAGGAATCATTGATGCGTACATTAAAAAAGAGAGAGAATGGAAAAAACATAAACTTGTTCAGGCGAATGAAATCAAAAAGCTTGAAAAGGTTAATTCAAAGCTAGCAAAGGTTATTAAATCGTATGAGCAATAAAGAAGTTTTAGAACTAATGATTATGGGTAAAAAGATATCAATTGCTTGTCCGCCAAAAGACAAAGAAGGCCTCATCAAGGCGGCTGAAATATTAAATGAACAAATAGATTCAATCCCGGATAAATCAAATGCATTAATTCTAACAAGCCTAGATTTGGCATTTAAAAGTCAACTTCCTCAAGAGGGTGCCGCCCTCTCTGAGGGTGAAGAAAGAAACCTAAATAGCCTTGTTTCAGAGATTGAGAAGTCCCTAAATTAAAATAGTCTTCTCTTTTTAATATCAACTGATTTATAATCAAATTGACTGGTTCATTCGCCAACTTATCGAGATTCTTTGAACCGATAATATATTTAAAGGTGATTTTCCACTGCTGCTGTTGTGCATTACCATTGAGGGAAGCCTGATGCAGTATGAGCTTCACCACCTGAGCTTTCGGTTCAGGTAACGATGAGTAGCGGTGAATTGGTTTTTAGTTAACACAAATGTGAAAACAAAATTTAGACAATCTATCCTCCAAAAAAGAAATACATTGGATTCATATGAGGTCTTAGATCTTTCGAAAACAATTCTAAGAAATGCTGATTTAGGATTGGGCTTGAGTGCTATCACAACTCTAGGAAGTTACTTTTCTGTAAATAACGAAGTCGATCTAGCAACTCTTACCAACATAAGATTGAAAAAAAATCTCTTAACGACCTTTCCGAAGGTTGAGCCAAATCATTCAATGAGTTTAATTGCTCCCAAAGATTTTAAGAAACTCAAAAAAAATAAATATGCTATCTTCGAGCCATCAGACGGGGACAAAATAAACCCAATTGATCATGAAATCATTATTATTCCAACAGTTGGTGTAGATAAAAACGGCTATAGACTTGGATATGGTGGGGGTTACTATGACAGATTTTTGGAATCTGTCATGGAAAGAAATAATAGACCTCTGCTGATTGGCTTAATTTATGATTTTCAATTTATCGATCACTCTATTAATGAATCGCATGATATAAAACTAGATATTGTTTTTTCCGAACAACAAAGTAAAAAATTTTCTTGATAGGATAATTTATTTTTTAAATTTCTAATTTTGCAGCAAAGCTAAAAATATCATCTGAAAGAATTTCTGGATTCTCCAATGCAGCAAAGTGCCCGCCTGAATATTGATTCCATTGGACAATATTATAGATTTTTTCCGCCCAAACTCTTGGCGGTCTTGCGATTTCATTTTTAAAAATAGCTCCGGCCATTGGCTGGGATACTGGATTAAATGTAAACCCTAATGGACCATTCTCATAATAAAATCTTGCCGAGGATGTGATGGATTCTGTATACCAATATAAAGATACAATGGCTAGAATCTCATCCAATGAAACAACCAGTTTGTCTGTGTTGTCTTTTGTCCAGCCATGAAATTTCTCAATAATCCAAGCAGCCAGACCAACAGGAGAATCATTTAAACCATAACCTACTGTTTGAGGCTTAGTGCTTTGAATTGCAAAATATCCATATCCTGTTGCTTGATATTTTTCTATATTTTTCATACCCTCAGCTTCTTCGGCTGAAACTCCCTCCATTGGATCTTGTCCATCGGGTGGAAAAGCTATGACTAAGTTTAAATGGATGCCTATACAGTTTTCTGGAAATAGTTCTGCTATCCATTTAGTTATCATTGAACCCCAATCACCCCCTTGAGCAATATATTTTTTGTATCCCAAAGCAAGCATTAGTTCATTTTCAAGTTTGGCAACCTCTTGAGCATTCATTCCTTGCGCGCTTGGTTTATCTGAAAATCCATATCCTGGAATAGCTGGGCAGACTACATCGAATTCTATTCCATCATTACCATTCATTAATAAAGGCATAATCTTAAGAAATTCCTGCACACTTCCTGGCCAACCGTGTGTTAGCAATAATGGAATTGCATTTTTTGAGCCAGATTTTTTGTGTAAGTAGTGGAGCTCAAGTCCTGATTTAGTTTTAAATTTAAAACTGCCAGCTTCATTTAGTTTCACTTCATGCTTCCTCCAATCAAAACCATTTCTCCAAGTTTCAACTGCTTCTTGTAAATAAGACTTTTTTGTACCTAGGGTCCACCTTTCATCATTAATTTCATCAGGCCATCTAGTTAAATCTATCTTTTTATTTAAAAGTTCGATTTTTTCATCAGGAATAAAAATTTCAAATTCTTTAATCATTATCTTAAGAACTCCTTGTACGCTGTATTGTCTGTTTCCTCGACAAAACTATAATCCAAGGATTTTAGGTGCTTTTCTAAGGCGTCCTTAGACTTATTTTTATCTTCTATCCCAATCAATACATTGGCAAACGCAGCTCCAAGATTCCTATAATGAAATAAAGAAATATTCCACTTAGAGCCAAAGTCTTTCAAGAACCCCATCAAAGCTCCTGGTCTTACTGGAAATTGACATCTATATAATCTCTCTGAATCTCTTTCTGAAATAATACTCTTATGCCCTCCTACCATATGTCGTAGGTGGTCATTAGAAATTTGATTCTTTGTTAAATCACTAAATTTAAACTTACTCTTCGAAAGTTTGGATTTAATCTGCTTGAATGCGTCTTCGTTTTCAGTTTTTATTCCTACAAGGACATGGGCATCTATTTTGTTAGCAAATCTATAGTTGAACTCTGTTATCTGTGATCGTCCAAAAACTTTGCATAGCTTTAAAAAACTTCCAGGTTTTTCTGGAATCTTAATGCTGAGAAGTTTTTCTCTATTTTCTCCAACCTCTGATCTCTCAACTATGTAGCTTAGTCTTTCAAAATTAACATTTGCTCCACTGCTAATAGCTAGCAGACGTTTATTTGAAATTTTTGTAGCATATTTTTTAAGCCCTGCTAAGGCAAGAGCTCCAGCGGGCTCAGAAAGAACTCTTGTATCCTCAAAAATATCTTTTACAGCGGCACATAGTTCATCAATGCTCACAGTAATCACCCCATCAACACACTCTTTAATAACATCAAAATTGTGTTTGCCAATGCGCTCGACTGCCACCCCATCTGCAAATAATCCAACCTCTCGTAACCTGACTCTTTTATCCGCCTTGATTGCCTCAACCAAACATGCCGAATCCTCAACCTCAACGCCATAAATCTTTGTCTTTGTTTGAGTTTGAGCTGCCCAAGCACTTATGCCTGCTAAAAGCCCCCCTCCGCCAACTGGCACAAAAATAACATCTAGATCGTTATGCTCATCAAAGATTTCTTTTCCAACTGTACCCTGCCCAGCTATGGTTAATGGATCATCAAATGCTTCAATAAATTCAAGTTTTTGTTCTGTTGCCATTTGTCTTGCTTTTTTGGAAGCTTGATCAAAATTATCTCCATGCAGCAAAACCTTAGAACCAAATCTTTTAACAGACTTTACTTTTATCTCAGGCGCAGTGACTGGCATTACAATGAAACATGGGACCTTTAATTTTTTACATGCATTTGCAACTCCCTGCGCATGATTGCCAGCAGAGGCGGTTATGACTCCCCTTTTTTGTTGCTCTTGATTTAAATTGGCAATTTTATTGTATGCGCCTCTGATCTTGAAAGAAAAAATTGGCTGCATGTCTTCGCGTTTTAAAAAAACATCATTTTTTAATTTACTTGATAAGTTAATAGCAAATGTTACGGGTGTTTTCTCTGCAACGTCATATACTCTAGATTTAGGAATTAAATCTAAATATTTTTTAGAAAATTTATATGAGTCGGATTTTTTTATTTTAAGTCGCATAATAATTTAAGTATTATACCCATAATGAGCAATTCAAAATTAAATGCATCAATTGAAGCCATAGAATATATAAAGCCAAAAATTGACATGAATTCAATTATCGGAGTTGGCACAGGATCAACGGTTAATTATTTTATTGAAGAACTAGCAAAAATTAAGCATATATTTAAAGGTGCAGTATCAAGCTCAGAAGCATCCACACAATTATTAAAAAAATTTGGAATTGAGGTATTTGAATTAAATGATGTAAATGAAATTCTTGTATATGTCGACGGAGCTGATGAGGTAGATACTGATCATCATCTTATCAAGGGTGGTGGTGGAGCTCACACTAGAGAGAAAATTGTTGCATCAGCATCAAATGAGTTTGTTTGTATTGTTGATAAATCAAAGTTAGTTAAAACGTTGGGTAATTTCCCTCTTCCAGTCGAGGTAATGATTAAAAGCAGAAGCTACGTCGCTCGGGAAATTGTAAAAATTGGAGGCTTGCCTGAACTAAGAAAAGATTTTTTAACTGACCAAGGTAATCAGATTTTAGATATCAAAGATTTGAAAATTGACAATCCATCTCAACTGGAGCAAAAAATTAATTTAATACCAGGTGTCTTGGATAATGGGATATTTGCTAACTGCAAACCTCAAAAAGTAATTGTAGGAAGCGACTAGAGCACTGACTGAATAGCTGAAACTAACTTTTCAGATTCTGGCGTTACTCTAGATTTATAATGATCTACAACTTCGCCATTTCGATCAATCAAATATTTAGCAAAATTCCATCTAGGCTCTTTTCCTGACGCAGCGATGAGTTTTTTATAAAAAGGGTGTGCATTTTCACCGGTCACTTTCGCTGTAGCAAACATTGGGAAATCAACTCCATATTCAGTGCTACAAAATTCAGCAACCTTGGCCTCTTCAGAAAACTCTTGCTTAAAATCCCTTGAGGGGATACCAATAACCATAAAGCCTTCATCTTTATATTTGGTGTAAATTCTTTGTAAAGCAGCGTATTGAGGCGTATAGCCACATCTGCTAGCAACATTCACTACTAAAACCACATTGCCCGAATACTCGCATAGATTTTGCTCATCATCTGAATCTAGGATACGGAGAGTACTATCTAAAATGTCTGAACAGGCAAATGATGTAACCGAGAATATTGATAAAGTAAGGACAAAAAGATTTTTCATCCTTTGAATATTACACTAATGGGGAAATAGCGTAAACAGAGGAAATAAATATTGATACTAACGCAACTAACTCAAATTGTTCAACTAACTTTCTTTTCATAAAAAACCTTATAAGAGGTGGAGGGCTTACGCCCTCCATAATTCCAGAGAATTACCAACAAATCATAGGGGGGAGAATTGTTGATAAACATCATTATACATATTTATATATGTATATCAATAAAAATGATAAATAAATATTAATTATTTTTATATATATTTATTATTTATTTTTATAAGAAAGTTAGCTAAAAAAAACATAATTCAGCCTAAAGCTATAAAAAAATATATAATTTCGAATTGAAAATTTTAATCCAGAGATAATTATGACAAATGAATTGAAAGGAAAGGTAAATTACAGTGTAAATGGAAATATTGCTATTTTAGAAGTAGATAATCCACCGGTTAACCCTCTTAGTAGCGGTGTTAGAGCAGGTCTATCTGAATATATCGCCAAAGCCAACAATGACGCATCAATAGAGGGAATTATTCTTACTGGAGCAGGTAGATCTTTTATTGCGGGAGCCGATATTTCAGAATTTGGACAAAAACCTGATGGGCCAGACCTCCATACAGCATTAAAAGAAATTGAATTTAGTAAAAAACCTGTCTTGGCAGCTATAAATGGTACTGCTTTAGGCGGAGGCCTTGAAACGGCGCTTGTATGTAACTACAGAATGGGTACAAATAAAGCTATCGTTGGTCTCCCAGAGGTAAATTTGGGCTTATTACCTGGCGCAGGAGGCACTCAAAGGCTTCCAAGGCTAATTGGACCATCTCAAGCGTTGAAAATGATGATTGCGGGAACACCAATGTCAGCAAAAAAAGCCTTGCAACAAGGTGTTATTGATGCAATTTCTGAAAATTCACTTATGGATGATGCTGTAGCATTTCTACAAGAAAAAATTGAATTGAATTTAAATGAGCACCCAAAGGTAAGAGATAAAAATGAAAAGGTACTGGAGGCTAGAGGTGATGATAATGTACTTTCTGAGGCTAAAGCTTTGGCTGCAAAAACCAGAAGAGGACAGTTTGCACCAGGCCAAATTATAGCTTGCGTCGAGGCTGCAATTAATGAAGATGATTTTGATATTGGGATGAAAAAAGAGTCTGAGTATTTTTTAGAATGTTTAATAAATCCTCAACGCGAAGCAATGATCCATATTTTCTTTGGTGAGCGTGCTGCATCAAAAATTTCCGATATACCCAAAGAAACTCCCCTTCTTCCAATCAACTCTGCTGGTATTGTTGGATCGGGAACTATGGGTGGAGGCATAGCAATGAACTTTGCAAATGCGGGGATCCCTGTATTAGTGCTTGATCAAGATGAAAAAAATCTAGAAAGAGGCATGGGAGTAATAGAAAAAAATTATCAAATGATGGTGGATCGCGGAAGAATGACCGAAGAACAAAAGGATATGGTTTTGGGTTTAATTACACCAACTCTTTCATATGAAGATTTATCTGATGTTGATATTGCAGTAGAAGCTGTATATGAAAATCTGGAGTTAAAACAAGAAATTTTTAAGAGCCTTGATACGGTAACTAAGGATCATGCAATTCTTGCATCAAATACCTCAGGACTGGATATAGATGCAATTGCATCAGCAACCAATAGACCTGGAAAGGTAGTAGGTACTCACTTTTTTAGTCCAGCAAATATCATGAGGTTGCTTGAGGTTGTTAGAGGGAAGGATTCATCAGATGAAACTATGGCCACAGTAATGTCAATTGGAAAACGTATGGGTAAGGCAGCTGTTGTGTCATTGAATGCACCAGGGTTTATAGGAAATAGAATGCTAGCAGGATATACATATCAAGCTAATATGTTGCTTCTTGAGGGAGCTTTACCTAATCAAGTTGATAGTGCTCTTGAATCATTTGGCATGAGCATGGGGCCATTTAGAATGATGGATTTAGTTGGCTTAGATCTTGGATGGAGAGCAAGAAAATTGGCAAATATTGAAACTCCGTTAGCAAATAAAATATCTGACGCCTTATGTGAACAAGATAGATTTGGCCAAAAAACCTCTAAGGGCTTCTATAATTATTCGGAAGGCTCAAGAGCTCCAAACCCTGCTCCAGAAAACGAGGCCATATACAAAGAAATATCTAGTCAAAATAATATTGAACGAAGAGAGATCTCAGATCAAGAAATCATAGATAGGTGTATTTTGGCTCTTGTTAACGAGGGTGCAAGAATTTTAGAAGAGGGTGTAGCTCAAAGGTCTGGAGATATGGATATAGTTTATATAAATGGTTATGGATTCCCAATATGGAGAGGTGGACCAATGTTCTATGCAAATCAGCTCGGTTTATCAGAAGTAATCAATAAAATGGGTGCTTTCTCTAAATTAGATGAAAACTTCTGGAAACCTGCGCCATTGTTGCAAAAGCTAGCAGATAGCTCAGGAGCATTTGGTGAGGCGCCTGCGCCTGAGGAAAGATCTGCACTATTAAGCTTTAATAAAGCTAATATGGGCGGTGTATAGGCCAAAAAAGCCTATAAATAGATATTTACAGCTGTTTTTGGTGGAATTATCTTAAAAAGCTCTAATACATCATGATTTAGCATTCTTATGCAGCCATGAGATGCTTTTTTGCCTATTAAGCCTTCCTCATGGGTGCCATGTATGTATATAAATCTGTTGAAGGAATCTACGTTTCCACCCTTGTTAAAACCTTCTGTTAAGCCTGTGAGCCACATAATGCGTGTTGTAATATAATCATCGGGTGAATCAATTGATTCATGAATGATCTCAACTTTTTGAGGTATATGTTCACGACTAACAAAAAATTCATATTTAGAAACATTTGTTCCTATTTTTGATTTAACTTGATGACTGCCAAGTGGAGTTTTTAACGAGTTTTCTATCTGGCCTTCCCCGTATGCAGAGCTGGATATAGGATAGCTTCTGATAATTCTGCCCTCATCAAGCAAATAAAGCCTTTGCTCTGAGATACTGATGTTGAGGGAATATTCTGCATATATTGGAAATGATAGTATTTGAACTAAAATTAAGGCAATAATTTTCATCTTCTCAATCTTAATACAAGAACGTACATCAATACAATAAAAGAAAAAAAGGGGGAAAAGAGGTAGCCATATAAATAAAAAAAACTAGATTGAGATGACTTATAAACATAGCCATTTAAGTAACCACTCTTACCTTTTTCCAATTTATCAACAATTGTTCCATAATTGTCAACTATTGTTGATATTCCATCTGATGTGCCTCTTACAATCCATTTATTAGCTTCTAATGCCCTCGCTCTAACAATTTGAAGATGTTGATATGGTCCATATGAGCTACCAAACCAGGTGTCATTACTTATATTAACTATAAAGTCAGACCCCCTTACCTCTTTGAGATAGCTTAAAGGAAATGCAATATCAAAACATATCATTCCTAAAATTCTGAAATTTTTAAATTCCAGCAGCCCCTGATTTGATTGCCCCTCGCTTAAAGAAGACATAGGCATATCAAAAAATTCAATCAGTCCCCTTAAAAGGCCCTCAAAAGGTACATATTCACCAAAAGGTACAAGATGTCTCTTAAAGTACGCTTGGTCAGTTCCAAAAATAGTCATTGAGTTATAAAGCTTATTGTTTTTATATTGCCAAGATCCAGACAAAACATCTGGACCCTCTTCTAGCTTATTGATTAAATCTTGCATTCTTGGGTTTGAGTTTAAATATGGCAGAGGTGATTCTGGCCAAATAACAAGATCAGTATTAATATTTTTATTTGTTAAATTTACCAATGTCTCTTCAATTGATTGGTAGGATCCAGGCTCATATTTCTCGAAGGGGTCCAATGAAGGTTGGATAATTGCTAGGCTTAAACTTTCTTGATGAGTCTCTTGCTGAGTTTTTTGATATGGCCCTAAAATTAATAGGCATATGAATCCGAAAAATATAAAATTCTTTTTATTATTAATAATGCCGAGGGCAAGCAGTGAAGAAATAAAATAAATAATATAAGAAGCTCCATAAACCCCATAATTTGGTATAACAACTTGACCAAAAGTATCCAAGAATATCAATCCTGGTAAAAGCCAGGGGAAACCACCTAATAATAAAAACCTTGATAACTCCAGAAGCGTCAAAAAGCTTGCAAGGATAAGACTGTTGATAAAAATATTTTGATTAAGTGTAATAAACTTTATGGCTGCAAAAGGGGCAATAAATACTGCTGACAATAATATTCCCATTATTATTATGATAGAGATAGATATTATAACGTTGGTGTTTCCATAGTAGTAAATACTTACTATTAACCATCCTGTTCCACCTATCCAATACCCCAAACCCCAAGAAAAAGCTCGCTTCAATGCATCAATAAAATTGTTTGAATTGACAGTTGAGTAAATTAAAACTGCTAAAGTAAATGGGATTATTAACTTAATATCAAATGGGCTAAAAGCGAAAGTGGAAAGCGCGCCAATAAATCCTAAAAATATATATTGAATGAAAGGGGCTTTATGTATTTGTTTTAATGGTAATGCCAATTTTTTTTATTTTTCTTTTATCGGCAGCTGTAACTGCTAGGATCATATCGTCTAACTCAATTTTATCGCCGACCTTAGGAAGAAATCCTAATTTATTAATAAATAATCCAGCTAAAGTTTCTGCATCCATGCCATTAAAATTTTTGTTAAATTTATTTTCAAATTCCGTAAGTTCAAGTGTTGCATCAGCTATATATTCGTATTCACTTACTTGAATTAGATCCTCATCATCAGTGTCATGCTCATCCTCAATTTCACCAACTAATTCTTCCAAGATATCTTCAATAGTTACCAATCCAGATATAGTTCCATATTCATCAATGACTACAGCCATGTGTGATCGATCTTTTTTAAATTCTTCAAGCAGAGAGTCTGCTTTCTTTGATTCAGGCACAACCTTAATATCTCTAATCAAATTTTTGAGATCAAAGTCTTCTAAATCTTTATTAATGATGGGCAGTAAATCTTTAGCAAGCAAAATACCTTGAACTTCATTTTTAGCAGGCCCAAGAACAGGGTATCTAGAATGACCAGATTCTATTATCCTAGCAATCATCCCCAAAGGATCTTCATCAGGTGCAAGTATGACCATTTCAACCCTTGGTACCATAATCTCTTTTACAGTTGTGTCTCCCAGTCTTATGGCGCGCTCAGCAATAAATTGAGCTTCTTTGTCAATCAATCTTGCGCTAAGGGCATCTTCAAGTAATACAGATACATCATCCAGGCTTGATGGCTTAATCGTAAAAAAACGTTTTATTTTATTTAAGAAACTCGAAGGAGGCTGGTCTTTTTCAGTATCTTGATTCGTCATAATAAGTAGGGGTTAGCTATTTTAAAAAACTCTAGGTATTTAATCTCTTGCGCCTCCATTATATGGGCATCCTGATCATCTTTATGATCAAAACCTAGTAAATGTAGTATTCCATGAGCTAATAAATGCATCATATGATCGTCTAGGTCTCGATTCAAGTTCTTTGACTCACTTTGTACGTAAGGAATGCTTATAGCTATATCTCCAAGTTCTCCTGAAATTTTTTGAATCTCTCCATCTGCAGGAAAAGATAAAACATTCGTATCTGTTCTTTTTTCTCTAAATTCCTCATTTAGTTTCATCATTTCATTGCTGGAAATGAGCTTAAGATTTATTGTTAACTGATTTTTATTTTGATCAAATAAAATATGTTTAGCTAGTAGCTCTAATTTTGCCTCTAACTCAGAAGAAAGATCTTTAAATTCATGACTTAAAATGTTTATGTTCAATTTTTTATTGATCAAATTTGTCATATGCATCAACAATCTTTCTCACCAAGGGGTGTCTTACCACATCTTTGGAGTTAAAGATTGTAAAGCCAAGATCTTCTAGCCCATCAAGTACTTTCAATGCATGAGAAAGCCCAGATTCAATGTTTTTATGCAAATCAATTTGAGTCATATCTCCATTAATGACAGCATAAGACCCGAAGCCCATCCTTGTTAAAAACATTTTCATCTGATCAACAGTAGTATTTTGACTTTCGTCCATAATTATAAAGGCATTATTTAATGTTCTTCCTCTTAGATAGGCAAGAGGGGCAACTTCAAGAATTTCTTTCTCAAGCAAACGAACAACTTGCTCAAAACCTAGCATTTCGTATAAAGCGTCATACAGTGGTCGAAGATAGGGATCGACCTTTTGAGATAAATCACCCGGAAGAAATCCAAGCTTCTCACCAGCTTCAACTGCTGGTCGAATAAGAATAATTTTTTTTACTTGTTCTTGAACCAGCATCTCTACTGCTTTAGCTACAGCTAAATAAGTTTTCCCAGTTCCAGCAGGCCCAACTCCAAAATTAACCTCAAAATTTTTCATATTAAGTAGATAATCATTTTGATTTCTGCCTCTGGGCTTAATCGTTTTTTTGGGTGTTTTAATAATGCATTCATTTCCATTTGAGGAAATAGGAGTGGGATTAATGTCATCATTGTTGTTTATGGCCATTTGGATTGTTTCCCTGGAAAGCTCAATTCCTTGAGTTGTAGTTGCATATAAATCTTGAATTGCATTAGAGGCTTTTTTGATATTCTCCTCTTTGCCAGAAATGCTTACCTTGTTTCCGTTTTGAAAAATTTTGACTCCAAAACCCTTTTCAAGAATCTTAAGATTGCCATTTAATTCCCCAACAAAAGATTTCAAGTTTTTAGTATTTGCTGGTTCAAGCTTTAACTGCGTGAGAGTTTGATTGATTTCTGCCATTAAGCTTTAAGAAACTCCTTCAGAATTTAAAATCTTGCCAGCCAATGAACGCTGGTATGCCTTGGTAATATCAATATCTACTAATTTACCTAGAATATTGATATTTTGGAAGTCAAAATTTACAACTCTGTTGCACTCAGTTCTTGCTTGCAATTGGTTGATATCTTTTTTCGATACTCCTGTAACCAAACATCTCTGGATGGTATTCACTAAATCGTTACTATACTCCAGCTGAAGTTCGTCAATGCGTTTTTGCAAAATATATAGACGCTCTTTTTTTGCTTCTAATGGAACTATGTCCTCAAGTTGAGAGGCTGGAGTGCCTGGTCTTGCTGAATAGATAAAACTAAAAGATGCATCAAACTTTACCTCTTCAATCAGATCCATGGTTTGCTGAAAATCAGTATCAGTTTCGTTAGGAAACCCAACAATGAAATCAGATGAAATCTTAATATTTGGTCTAACCTTGAGTAATTTATTTATTATTTCTATATATTCTTCTCTGGAATAGTTTCGTTTCATTTTAATGAGAATATCATTAGAGCCTGACTGAACAGGAAGATGCAGGTGGCTAACCAATTGAGGAACATGTCCATATGCATCTATTAAATCATCCGTCATTTCTAGTGGGTGAGAGGTTGTGTATCTAATTCTTTCAACGCCCTCAATGCTTCCACACACCTCAATTAAATCTGACAACCCAAGAGCTCTTCCATTCATCGTGTATTTGTAAGCATTAACGTTCTGTCCTACAAAAACAATTTCTGAAACTCCTTGCTCTACCAATCTGGCTACTTCGTCAAATATTTGCTCAGGCTTTCTACTAACCTCATCTCCTCTGGTATATGGAACAACACAAAAGGAGCAATATTTTGAGCACCCTTCCATAATAGATACAAAACTAGATGCGCCAGTTGCATCTGGCTCTGGCAATGAATCAAATTTTTCTTCTATAGGAAAAGATACATCTACAGCATGAATCTTATTTTCTTTTTTAATTAATGAGGGAACTTTATGTATGGTTTGAGGCCCAAAAATTAAATCAACGAAAGGCGCACGTTTATAAATATTTTTTCCTTCTTGAGTGGCGACACAGCCCCCAACTCCAATTTTTAATTTAGGATTAGTTTTCTTTAATTTGTTAAGCCTCCCTAATTCTGAATAAACTTTTTCTTCGGCTTTCTCCCTGATGGAGCAGGTATTGAGCAAAATAATATCGGCATCTTGAGGATTATCTGTCTGTTCAACTGTTGGATCTTTTTTAAGTATCTCTAATGTTTTCTGGCTGTCATATTCATTCATTTGACAACCATAGGTTTTAATATAAAGTTTTGTACCCATATATCTAATTATGAAGAAAAAGACGACATATAAAATAATTTTTATGCAACTCGGGGAAATCTACGAGATTTTTGCTAAACAAATTTATCAAAGCGATATGTATGGTTTCATCGAGGTCGAAGAGTATATATTTAATCAAAATAAACAGCTAGTGGTTGACCCAACATCAGAAAAATTAGAAAAAGAGTTTAAATCTGTTGAAAGATCATATATTCCCATCAATTCTGTCATAAGGATAGACGAAGTAATTGAGTCTGGAGAGGCAAAGATCAAGCAAAATAAAAGTCAGGTATCTCCTTTGCCCATAAATATTCAACCTGCAAATAAACAAGACTAATTCCTCAACATTCGAGTGCTTTTTTGCTTAGTATTTAAGCGATTGACTGTTAAGCTCTTCCTATGAAAAGAAGGCAGGCTTTAAAAATCACTTCAATTGGTGCGATAGGTCTTTCAGCCTCAATAAGTTCTAGTTGCTCAAAAAATATCTATTCTTTTAATCACGGTGTTGCCAGTGGGGATCCGTTAGAGGATAGAGTAATTCTTTGGACCAGGGTAACTCCTCAACAATCAGGGCCAGTGGAAACTATCCTTGAAATCTCTGAAAATGAAAATTTTTCTAAGATTGCCCACTCAACGAAATTACAAACCTCTTCCTTGTCAGACTACACAGTAAAATATGATTTTTTAGCCAAACAGTATTGCGATAGTGATAAGGGATTTTTCTATCGGTTCAGAGCTGGAAGTTCAATTTCAGAAATTGGCAAATCAAAAACATTTTCAAAAAATACAGAATCAGTAAAAATTGGAGTTTTTAGTTGCAGTAACTTTCCAGCGGGCTACTTTAATGCTTACCAGGCAGCGGCTGAAAAAAATGATTTAGACCTGTGGCTGCATTTAGGCGATTACTTATATGAGTATCCTATGGGTGGGTATGCTACAGATAATGCAGAAAAGCTGGGAAGAACTCCAAGTCCCACGCATGAAATGATTACCCTTTCTGATTACAGGCTAAGACATGCTCAATATAAGCTTGATCACGGCTCAAAAGCTCTACATAAACATGCACCGCTAATTGCAGTCTGGGATGATCATGAGTTTTCAAATGATGCTTGGAAGAGAGGAGCGGAAAATCATTCTGAAGATGGGTCGGAAGGAGATTTCTATGCTCGAAGATCAGCTGCCATCAAGGCTTACTATGAATGGATGCCAATTAGGGAGCAACAGAATAAAAGAAAAATTTTTAGAGAGTTTAAGATTGGCAAACTCATTCATTTGATCATGTTAGATACTCGACAATATGGAAGGGATAAACAAATACAACCAAAGGATTATTTAAGTAAATCTGGATTCAATCAAGCAAAGTTCTATAACGATCTAAATTCTCAAAACAGAGAACTTCTGGGTGTGGAACAACTTTCATGGATTGAAGATAGTATTTTAAAATCAAATGCTGCTTGGACTATTTTTGGCCAACAGGTATTAATGGCGAAATTAAAGTTTCCTGATATAAGTAAAATGCTTAAAACGGAAGAAATTCCAGATTTTCTTAAGCCTTATCTAAAATTTTTAGGTTTGGGCATACCTTCCAACCTTGATGCATGGGATGGATATCCTGCAGCAAGGAACAAGCTTTATCAATTAATGAAGAATGCTAAAAAGAAATTCATAAGTCTTGCTGGGGATACCCACAATAGTTGGGTTTCTGAGCTTGAAAATCAGTCAGGCAAAAAAGTAGGTATTGAATTGGGAGCCCCTTCTGTAACTTCGCCTGGGATAACAGATGTTTTAAATTTAGATGAAAACAAATTCGTTGATAGCATTGTTAAAATTAACAAAGAGCTTCAGTGGATGGAACCCTCCAATAGAGGATATCTATTTCTGGATTGCATGGAGAATAAAATCATTGCCTCTTTTAATTACATCAAAGAGTTAAATAAGATAAATTCTGAGATTGGCTCATCACAATCTTTCATAATTTATAGAGAAGGGTTTGAGCTAGAAGAGATCAAAGCCTAGTTCAATCAAATAGCATTTGTTTATATAGCTTTAGCTCATTAATAGATTCTTTAATATCATCTTTGGCTCTATGTGAACCTTTTTTTTCATATGTCTGAGCATCATTCATCCATCTTGAAATAAGCTCTTTTACTGAAGAAACATCAATGTGACGATAATGAAAATATGATTCTAGGTCAGGCATATATTTTGCTAGGAACCTTCTATCATGAGAAACAGTATTCCCGCACATTGGAGATGTTTTATTTCCTACATATTTTGAAATAAATTCTAAGGTTTCTATCTCTGCGGCTTGCTCTGAGATGCTGCTCTGAAGGACTGATTTTGTCAGGCCAGAATTCCCATGCTGCTTGGTATTCCATTCATCCATGTTTTCGATAAGTTCTTTCGGTTGGTTGACAACTAAATTTGGACCTTCTGCAACAATGGTAAGATTAGTATCTGTGATGATAGTAGCAATTTCTATAATTCTCTCTTTGTCTGGATCTAATCCAGTCATCTCAAGATCAATCCAGATTAGATTTTGATTTGATTTTTGAGTAGACATATATGTTGTTAAATTTTAACTATAGTGTATTTTGAGCCCAAGATGTTAAAAGTTCAAACCGGTCAAATAGTTGAGTTCTACTCTAACTCATGCTGCGTAGTGTCTGAGGGCAAAGAATTTAGATGTAAAATCCAAGGGAGAATTAATCTTGTTGTTGGCGATCTTGTTGAAATAGAGCCATCTTCTGTAAATGGCAACTCTGAAGGATTGGTTACAAAGCGATTAGATAGAGTCACCGCTCTCTACAAATCAAAGGAAAAAGTTAAAAAGCCAATAGCTGCAAATATTTCACACATTGGTATTTTGGTTACAAAAAACCCTAAAACTAGTCTTGAGTTTATTGATAAATGGATAACGATTTCAAAAATTTCCTCGATAGAGCCTTTTATAATTTTTAACAAAATAGATCTATTGCAAAATGGTGCATTCAAGGAAGATCAAAAGATCTATGAACGCATTGGAATTAAGACTTTTCAAATTTCCGCAAAATTATTTATCAATGTAGGTGAATTAAAAAAATATCTTTCAAAAAGAACCACAATGTTTGTTGGCAACTCTGGCTCCGGAAAATCTACTTTAACCTCAGCGATTACAGGCAAGGAAATATTATCAAGAGCCCTTTCGAATAATCAAGGTGTTCATACCACCTCTGTTTCCACCCTGTATCATATCGATGAAATGAAAATTATTGACTCTCCAGGAGTTAGAGATATCGGCATTGATCATTTAAAACCAAGGGATATCATTTTAGGATTTCCTGAAATTGTTAATTATTCTTTAAACTGCACTTTTCCAAATTGCTCTCATCAAGCTGATGAAGGATGTGAGGTTATGTCTGCACTAAAAAATGGCGATATTGAAGAAAGCAGATACAATAATTTTATCTTTTTAAGCAATAGAAAACTTAATGAATGAAAAAACACATTTTGGCTTTAAGGAAGTCGACGCAGATAAGAAATCCGAGCATGTTGGAGAAGTCTTTCATTCCGTTGCTGAAGAATATGATCTGATGAATGATGCCATGTCTTTTGGCATGCACAGGCTATGGAAAAAAATTCTAATTGAGCTGTCTGAGTTAAGTGAAGGCTCTGTTGTTCTTGATATTGCAAGTGGAACGGCTGATATTCCAAAATTAATAAATAAAAAATTTAAATCTGTATCAATTCACGTAACAGATATTAATGAATCGATGCTTGCTCTCGGCAAGGATCGTGCGATTAATGAAAACTTTTTTCATAATTGCAGTTTTGCCTTGGCCTCTGGAGAAAGTCTGCCTTACCAAGATCAAACTTTTGATTTGGTGACCGTTGGGTTTGGGCTGCGCAATTTTACCGATAAACTTAAGGGGTTGAAAGAAATGAGAAGGGTTTTAAAACCCAATGGTGTCTTGCTAATCTTGGAATTTTCTAAGCCTACAAATTCTTTTTTTTCTAAAGTTTACGATTGGTATTCCTTTAACATCATACCCAAATTAGGCAGTCTTCTGGCCAATGACTCTGAAAGCTATCAATACCTAGCTGAATCAATAAGAATGCATCCAGACCAAGAAACTTTAAGAGGCATGGTGCTGGATTCAGGCTTCACAGAATGTAAATTTTATAATCTTGTGAATGGTGTTGTTGCAATTCATCAGGCCAAATAATTATGTATGTCGCATTAAATAAATTTTTACAAGAATTGGACTCTATGTCTCCAGGTTTTCTTATGCAAATTGAGAGCCTGTATCCCCTTGAATTTAATATTGAGGTTTCATCCATGGCAAAGTTTTCTGTAACTTTAGATCAGAATACTAAAACCTTTAATTTCTTTGAGCACCCAAAACCAAATTTTTCTTTGCAACTAAATATTTTTAGCGCCTTGAATGCATTAAACAATAAAAAGATTCCAACACAATCTATTTCAGGTGATACTGAGACTGCATTAATTTTATTGAGCGCTTTGGCAAGTATTGATATTGATTTAGAGCTTTTAGTTTCTAAATATTTTGGGGATATTCCAGCATTAATGTTAAGAAAAGTCATTTCTAATAAATCAGAAAGTCAGAAATCTTCTGCACAAGAAAACGAAGCGAATAAGATACTTAGGTCTTTTAGAGATATTTCAATCAGACTTGATAGGCTTGAACATGTTTTAATAAATTAATGAATATTTTTCTTACAATTTTAGATTGCTTAAAAATTTTGTTTCAAGCATTTAGGTGCGGAATTGTTAATATACCCATCGATAATAGTGACTCTGCTGTAATAAAGGCAGTAGGGTTGTTGAATCCTTTTTTTGTAATTAATCGAAAAATCCCTCATGGATTAAGAATTAGAAATTTTTTAGAAAGCTTAGGCCCTATGTTTATAAAATTTGGTCAATTGCTTTCAACGAGAACAGATGCCGTATCTATTGAAATAACTTCTCACTTAAAGGGCCTAACTGATCAATGTAATCCATTTTCAACCCAAGTTGCTAAGGAAATAATTGAAAAAAGTTTAAAAATTAGTATTGATGATGTTTTTGAAGAATTTCAGGATGTGCCCTTGGCGGCTGCGTCATTGGCTCAAGTTCATAAAGCAAAACTCAAAGGCACATCTGAGAATGTTGTGATTAAAGTCTTGAGGCCTAACATTCATAAACAGGTTCAAAGGAATGTCAGGGTAATGAAAGCTGGAGGTTTTTTAGTTAACTTATTTTATAAAGAGAGTGACAGACTGAAACTAAAAGATGTTATTCATGATTATGAAAAAACTATTTTTAAAGAGTTAGATTTAAAGGTTGAGGCAGCAAATACTGCCGTTACTAAGAAAAATTTTTCTGATTCAGATCTATTATTTATTCCAAAAGTCTTCTGGGATCACACCACAGTAAATGTTTTAACACTTGAAGAAATTGATGGATTGGCATGTACAGATATTCATGCAATGGATGAACTTGGCATAGATAGAAAAATACTTGCAGAAAATGGAGTAAAAATATTTTTAGATCAAGTTTTTAGAGATAATTTTTTTCATGCGGACATGCATCCTGGAAATATTTTTGTAAGCAAAGTCAATGTAAATCAGCCCAGCTATATAGCAATTGACTGTGCCATAGTTGGGTCGCTTAGTAGAGAGAATCAATACAATTTAGCAAGAATGTTACAAGCTACCTTGAAACAAGACTACTATAAATTATCTGAACTATTTATAGGTGCCGGATGGGTTTCCAGTCAAACTAACAAATCAGAATTGGAGCAAGCTTTAAGGGCGACCTGCGAACCTATCTTTGAAAAACCTCTCTCAGAAATTGAGTTCGGAAATTTATTGCTCTATTTATTTGATTCAACAAGACAATTTGGTTTATCAGTTCAACCTTCTCTAATACTTCTGCAAAAAACACTTATCCATATTGAGGGTATGGGAAGAGAGATATATGCTGATCTTGATTTCTGGGGTCTTGCTGAGCCTTACCTTGATCAGTGGATTGATAAGCAGTTTAGTCCCTTAAAACTGAAAGAATTTCTAGAAAATAATCATTATGAAATCTTGGATAAAGCATCGTCCTTGCCGAGTGAAATTTTTGATTTACTAGATAATATAAAGTTTTTAGCAAATGATGGAAAAAAAAACATCGATCTCATTAAAAGCCTTGAAGCCACCATTCAAAATCAGCGAAAATGGCAAAATCTAACTATACTTACACTTATTGGTATTATTATGATTCTTATAGGAACATTATCGGCTTGAGGATCAGGAGTTAATTATGGGAATAGGTGGAATAAGTTTTTGGCAAATATTAATCATTTTGGTGGTGATACTAATTTTATTTGGCGGCAAAAAAATTAGAACCATGGGCTCAGATCTGGGAGAGAGCCTTAAAGGGTTTAAAAAAGCTATTAAAGATGAAGACTCATCCAAAGATTCTGAATCTAAATCAGACGATCAATAAAAATTGTTACAAATTGGATTTCTTGAGATTCTAGTCATCCTGCTTGTTGGGATAATAGTTATCGGCCCTGATAAACTTCCAGAATTCATAAAATCTATAATGAAAACTTTCACCAGATTTCAAAATAAATTTTTTGAATTTCGCTCATCCATAGAAAGAGATATTGGCGCAGAAGACCTGAGGCAAGATATTTTCAATGAGCTAAAAATGGAAGAGCTTGAAAAGGAAGAAGATGACCGATCCTAATAACATGTCATTCATTGGGCATTTAAAAGAATTGCGCTCAAGAATTATCAGAATGTTTTTGTTTTCGGGATTAATCCTTGTATGCTGCTTGCCATTCACTAACTATATTTATGCCTTTGTATCTTCTCCATTGATGGAGCTGATGCCTCCTGGAAGTAGTATGATTGCAACCGAAGTGGCTTCTCCATTTCTTGCACCATTAAGAGTAACAATTTATACAGCCTTATTGATATCGGTGCCTTATTTCTTTATTGAGCTTTGGGGCTTTGTTTCTCCGGGACTATATAAAAGAGAGAAAGCTTTTGTCGCACCATTAATTCTCTCCTCAGTAGCGCTTTTTTATGTAGGTGTTGTTTTTGCTTACTTTGTTGTCAGCCCTATCATCTTGAACTTTTTTATCTCAGCTGCTCCTGACTCAATTCAGGTAATGACAGACATAAATAAATATTTAGATTTCGTATTAAAACTTTTTTTTGCTTTTGGTTTTGCTTTTGAAATTCCCATAGCAACATTTTTAATTATCACAACTGGATTAATATCAAAAGATCGCATCAAGAGCATGAGGCCATATTTGATTATTGGTTTTTTTGTAATTGGGATGTTTTTGACGCCACCAGATATTTTCTCTCAACTGTTTTTGGCTATACCTATGTGGCTGCTTTTTGAGGCGGGGCTTTTAATGTCTCGAGATCCAAAAAGCTAGTCTTTTGGAAAATCGACATTAAGCCTTTCTATCCAAGTATCTGAAGAGGGCATTTGAGCAGATAAAATCATTTCCAATAATTCTTTTGGGTCATCATGAACAAGAATTTGATTTTGGTTTTCAATAGACACAAATTCCTCATCAACTGAGTGCTGTAACCAGCTTAGAAAACCATCATAGTAACCATTAATATTTAATAGGCCTACAGGCTTATTGATCCCCCCCAGTTGATTGCTGACCATCACCTCTAGAAGCTCATCCATGGAACCCACACCCCCTGGTAAAACAATAAAAGCGTCGCTCATGTCTAAAAATTTCTCTTTTCGTTCAAAAAGAGAATGTGTGATGATGGTTTCATCGATATTGGGATTGGTAAGTTCAAATTCATGCAGTGATTTCAATGTAATGCCTGTTGCTCTTCCACCATTATCAACAGCAGTATCAGCAACAATTTTCATCAAGCCAACATTACCGCCTCCAAATATTACTTCTAGATCTTTCTCAGCCATCATTTTTCCAATTTGCTGAGCAGCAATTTTATAATCAGGCGATTTGCCTAGATGGGCGCCACAAAATACTGATATTTTTTTTATTGTCATGATGGGAGTCCTAAAATATGTTTTGAAATAATATTCAACTGAACCTCTGAGCTTCCTCCTGCAATAGTATAAGCCTTAGAGTAGAAAAAAGATTTAGCAATTTCTTGTTTTGGCCCTTGGCTTTTTTCAACAATCTCTAAGCCTCCAGCTCCAAGACTTGCAACATTAAGCTCCCATCTAGTCTGAGTTTCTTCTGTGCTAATATATTTCAATATAAGCGCAGCAGGAGAAAAACCGCTCTTAGATTCAATGCCGGTTCTTGCCATAGTTAAATCAACTAAATGGTTGCGCATTTCGTGTTTAATTATTTTTTTACGCAATTTAAGTTGGCCTGGCGCATCTATAGCTCGGCTATTTTTATAAGTTTTAATGGGCTCAATATCTACAGCTCCCTCGCTGCCAAGATCTGCCATCATGGTTCTTTCAAATTCTAGAAGTCTTTTTGCTACTTTCCAGCCATCATTTTCACTAGCAATCCTATGAGACTCCTTTGCTAAAACATCATCAAAAAATACTTGGCAAAAAGGAGATTGGCCGCTAAGAAGTTTAATTGGCTTTATATCTATATTGGGCTGCCTTAAATTTAATAGAATGAAAGAGATGCCAGCTTGTTTCTTTTCTGTTTTAGCCGTTCTTACCAAACAATACATCCAATCAGCCTTATTAGCTTCAGATGTCCAAATTTTTGATCCATTAATTAAGTACTCACTCCCTTTAAGCACGGCTGAGGATGAAATATTTGCCAGGTCTGATCCAGCTCCTGGTTCAGAAAATCCCTGACACCACCAAATTTCACCTCGTGAAATCTTAGGTAAAAATTCTTTTTTTTGCGCCTCAGTGCCAAACTCTAAAATGACAGGTCCTAACATCGAGATGCCGAAATTAATTTGTGCAGGCCTGCATCCAAAAAATTTGAGGCGGCTTCTAAGAACCTTTGATTCCTCAAAAGATAGGCCTCCACCTCCATATTCAACAGGCCATTCTGGAGTACACCAACCTTTTGAGACCATTGCATCAAACCATATCTTTGAATCCGTTGTGGGAAAGTGAATATCTGAAGAAGCCCAAACTTGCTCAGAAACAGGCATGGGCGATCTCATTGACTCTGGACAATGCTCCTCTATCCAGGCATCAACCTCTAATGAGAAACTTTCTAATTGATTGGTCATAAATTTATATCTTAAATGAAAAGGTTACCGGCCCTGCATTAACCGAGTGAATATCCATATCGGAACCAAAAACTCCTGATTGAAAGCGAATTGCTGATTCATTGAGTCTTTCAAGCAATAAATTATAAAGGAAATTCGCTTTATCAGTTTTTGCGGCTCTGTGAAAGCTGGGTTTATTCCCTTTCTCCGTAACTGCAGACAAAGTAAATTGACTGACAATCATTAATTCTCCGTCTATCTCCTTTAAACTTGTAGACATTATGTTGTTATCTCCTTTAAAAAAGGAAAAATTTATAATTTTTGATAAAAATTTATCAACTACCTCTTCTTCATCGCCGGCTTCAAAGCATACATAAGCTAAAATACCTTCTTTGATTGAAGCGTGAGTTTTAGCATTAATGCATATTTTTGCGGATGAAACTCTTTGAGCTAATGCTTGCAAAGGTTTTAGCTTAGTTTTCTAAGCTTGAATCCCAAGCACCATTTGCAGCAAGCTTATTCATTAATGCTCTGTGTGATAATGCATCTTGAGCTTGAGGAACATTCTCCTTTTTACCAAGCCACGCTTTCAAAGATGGTTGCTGCAAAGCTCTGCCATAGGAAAAGCTTAATTTCCAAGGAAAACCACCAATCTTATTCATGGCATCTAAATGAGCTGTTGCATCAACATCAGATTGACCACCGGAAAGGAAAGTTATTCCTGGAAGCTCAGATGGAACATTTTCATTTAGACATTTTACTGTCATTTCTGCTACTTCTTGAACTGAAGCTTGACTTTCAGCCATGGATCCAGAAGTTACCATGTTGGGTTTTAGAATTGTTCCAGCAATATTAACTCCCTCATCCTTTAAGCATTCAAAAAGTGATTTTAAAGATCGACTGGTTACTTCATAGCATCGATCGATTGTGTGGACTCCATCCATTAAAACCTCAGGCTCAACCATAGGAACCATTTTGTTGTTTTGAACAATTTTTGCGTATTTTGCAAGTGCTCGCATATTAGCTTCAATGCACTCATCAGAAGGAATATTGTCAGATATTTTAATCACTGCTCTCCACTTAGTGAACTTAGCTCCTAGTGAAAAGTATTCTTTGCATCTTTCATCTAAACCATCCAACCCCTGTGTAACAGTTTCTTCAGGAGAAGAGTCTAAGGGTGCCAACCCTTTATCTACCTTGATGCCTGGTAGGGCGCCCTGATTCTTAATTAATTCTACGAGTAGGGTTCCATCTTCAGCGCTCTGTCTAATGGTTTCATCGAACAAGATAACGCCTCCTATGTTATCTTGCATGCCAGTAGCTCTAAATAACATCTCTCTATAATCGCGCCTATTAGTTTCTGTAGACTCAACACCAATTGAATCAAAGCGTTTTCCGCATGTGGGATTGCTTTCGTCTGCTGCCAAAATTCCCTTCCCGTTTGAGACAATATATTCAGCTATTTCTTCTAATGTATTCAACGACATAATTTTCTCCTTTTTTAAAACTTAAAGCCTAAGGCAGACAATGATGGTAGCTCTTTTCCTTCCATAAATTCAAGGAAAGCGCCTCCGCCAGTAGAACAATATGAAATGTTGCTTTTATCTATAAACATCTTAATTGCTAAAAGAGTCTCACCACCACCAGCCAAACTATAGGCTTGTGATGAGGCAATTGCACGAGCAAGATCTTGAGTGCCCTTTGAAAATAACTCCTGCTCAAACACTCCTACAGGACCATTCCAAATAATTTTTTTAGCAATAGAAATCTTTTCAGCGGCAGTAAAGCTAAGGATTTGGTCGAGTATCATTTCGTCATCTTGAACAGAGTCAATTTTACAGACCCTTGATTCGTTTGAGTCAATGCTTTTACTAACTACAACTTCTTCTGGCAACAAAATTTTATTGGTCCCTAATAGTTCTCTAGCATGGCTCAGCATCGAATCTTCACAAAGTGAAATTCCTATATTATTGCCTTGTGCCTTTAAAAAAGTATTGGTGATGCCGCCACCGGTCAACACCTCTTCTGAGATTTGTATGAGGCTTTTAATAACTTCTAATTTTGAAGATACTTTAGAACCTCCAACAATAGAGAGAGTGGGAGACTCTATAGAATCTGTGGCTTTCTTCAAAGCAGAAGTTTCGTCTTCTAACAAAAAGCCAGCGCACGATGAATAAGCTGCTTGAATTGCTCCATAGGTTGACGCATGTGGACGATGAGATGTTCCAAATGCATCAAAAACATAGACGTCGGCTAGATCGCATAATTTCTTCGAGAGATCTAAATCATTTTTTAGCTCTCCAGACAAAAATCTAATATTTTCAATAAGAGAGATGTCCGCATTAAAATTTACTTCACTTATTGAAGCAAACAGTGGAATCTCAATATTGAGGAGTTCTCCAAGCCTCTTAGCTACAGGCAATAATGAAAATTTTGAATTAAATACTCCTGCCTCAGGTCTTCCCAAATGCGAAATCAGGACTATTTTTGAATTTTGTTTTTGAAGATATTGAAGGGTTGGGATGATGGCAAGGATCCTAGCATCATCCAAAACTTTGCCATGTTTTACAGGAACATTTAAATCAACTCTAAGAGCAACAGTCTTGTTTAAGACATCTGTATCGCCCAATTTCCTCATTTTCCAAGAAGTTTCTTTGCTTCAGTAACTATGTTTTCTTCTGTAAAACCAAATTTAACCATCAGATCGCTAGCTGGAGCGCTTTCACCAAAAGTTTTCATCCCAATAATAGTATCATTGAGATTAACTAAGCCTTGCCATGAGTCAGGATGTAAAGCCTCAACAACCAACTTTGGGATACCTGGATCTACAACGCTATCTCGATAAGCTTGATCTTGAAAATAGAACTTATCGAGACATGGAATAGATACTATATTTACTTTAAATCCATCATTTCGAATTGATTTTGCAGCCGCAAGAATTAAATGTACCTCACTTCCTGATGCAATAAGCGTAATATCTGCATTCTCTTCATGAGAAAGCAGATAACCTCCCTTTTGTATTAAATTTATTTGCTCTTTTGTTCTCTGAACAAATGGAAGATTTTGCCTTGATAAAATCAAACTGTGGGGAGTGGTTGAAGAGGTAATAGCCTCTTTCCAGCTTACAGCTGTTTCAATAATATCTGCTGGTCTCCAATTATTTAAATTTGGCGTAGCCCTCAGGGTTACAAGATGCTCAATAGGTTGATGAGTCGGGCCATCTTCACCAAGGCCTATGGAATCATGCGTATAGACAAAAATATTTGAAATTTTCATGAGAGCAGCCAAGCGGACTGCATTCCTAGCGTAATCCATAAATACTAAAAATGTCCCGCCATAGGGTTTTATTCCACCGTGCAATAACATTCCATTCATCATGGCAGTCATTCCAAATTCTCTAACACCATAAAAAATATGATTTCCTTGTGGATTATCAGGAAGCATTTCGGAACTAGCTGAAGAAAAAGTATTATTTGATCCAGTAAGATCGGCTGATCCGCCAATAAGCTCTGGCAATTGCTCACAAAAGAAATTCAAGCAAATCTCTGAGGCTTTTCTGGTTGCTAAATCTTTTTGATCGTCTGTGACTAACCCATCAAGAAATTCTTCATAAAGTTTTTCAAAATCATCAGGGAGCTCATTATTGATTAATCGCTCCAATTCATTAGAAAGCTCTGGATGCATCTTAGAATACTCACCCATTAATTTATCCCATTCGGAATTTCGCTTAGATCCAACTTCTTTAGCATCCCATTCAGATTTGATATCAGTGGGAATTTCAAAGGGCTCATGCTCCCAGCCCAGCTGGGCCCTAGTTTTTATGATCTCTTCTTCGCCCAAAGCAGACCCATGAACGCCTGATGTTCCTGCTTTATTTGGTGATCCAAATCCAATTTCTGTCTTACAACAAATTAGGGTTGGTCGGCTTGATTCTTCTTGGGCATTTTTTATGGCCTTTAAAATTTGCTCAACATTGTGACCATCTACTTCAATCACCTGCCAGTTATAACTTTCAAATCTTTGGGTCGTATTGTCTGTGAACCAGTTTTCAATTTCTCCATCAATTGAGATTCCATTTTGGTCATAAAAACAAATTAATTTACCCAAACCATGTGTGCCTGCAAAAGAGCAAACCTCATGAGAGATTCCTTCCATTAAACAGCCATCGCCAAGGAATGCGTAGGTATAGTGGTCAATTGGATTTAATCCATCAGCTTGATTAAACTTACTTGCAAGAACTTTTTCAGCTAAGGCCATGCCAACTGCATTGCCTATTCCTTGACCTAAAGGCCCGGTTGTAGTTTCCACACCTATGTCTAAATCTAGCTCAGGGTGTCCTGGGGTTTTAGAGCCTAACTGTCTAAAGTTTTTTAAATCTTCAATGTTTAAATTGTATCCAGTTAAATACAACAAACTATAGAGCAACATTGAGCCATGACCGTTAGATAAAACAAATCTGTCTCGATTAAACCAATGTGGATTTTGTGGATTATGTTTTAGGTTATATTTCCATAAGGCTACTGCTATATCAGCCATTCCCATCGGCATGCCAGGGTGACCGGATTTGGCTGCTTGAACAGCATCTATGGATAAAAACCTAATAGCGTTAGCAAGTTCTTTGTGCATGTTTTTGCAAATAGTTTAGGGCAAGTTCATCATAATATGTGGAGAGAATTATTTGTACATAAATTTGAGTTTATTTAAGAAAACAACTAATATTTCATCCAAACAAGTGATTTGCTCCTGCTTGCATACTTAAACTGCTAAATAGGACGCCTAAATTAGGTGAAAAATAAAATTACCAAACTAAATTTTTAAAAACATTATGAGCTACATCTTTACATCTGAATCAGTTTCTGGCGGTCACCCCGATAAAGTTTGCGATCAAATATCAGATGCAATACTTGATGCATATTTAACTGAGGATCCTAACAGCAGGGTTGCTTGCGAAACAATGATCAAAAATAATATGGTTTATATTGCTGGAGAGATTACTTCTTTAGGAAGTCCAGATCTTGAGCCAATTGTCAGAAAAACTATAAATGATATTGGATATAACAATGATGAGCTTGGGTTCAATGGGGACACTTGTGAGTTTACTAATCTTGTTTTTGAACAATCTCCGGATATTTCTCAGGGCGTGACTGAGGGTGAGGGAGAAAATTTAGAGCAAGGAGCTGGAGACCAAGGATTAATGTTTGGATATGCATGCAAAGAGACAGAATCATTAATGCCACTTCCTATAGATCTTTCTCACAGATTGGTAAAAAAGCAAGCTGATGTGATGAAAAGCGGAGAAATTAATTGGCTAAGGCCTGATGCAAAAAGCCAAGTAAGTGTTATTTACTCTGATGATGGTAAAACTATTGAAGGCCTTTCTGCTGTTGTGCTTTCAACCCAGCATGATGAAGATGTAACTCAAGAAGAAATCAAAGCCGAAGTAATGGATAAAATTATTAAGCCTATTGTTCCTGAGGAGTGGATACTTGATTCAACAAGTATCTACATTAATCCTACTGGTAAATTTGTTATCGGAGGTCCAGTTGGTGATTGTGGTCTCACAGGAAGAAAAATTATTGTAGATACTTATGGAGGCATGGCTCGTCATGGTGGAGGTGCTTTTTCTGGGAAAGATCCGTCAAAAGTAGATAGGTCTGCAGCATACGCTTCAAGATATGTGGCTAAAAACATTGTGGCAGCCGGGCTTGCAGATTATTGTGAAATTCAAGTTTCATATGCAATTGGTGTGGCAAAACCTACATCTATTCATGTTGAAACTTTTAACAGTGAAAAAATATCAAAAGCAGCTATAGTAAAAATAGTTGAAGAAGAGTTTGATCTAAGACCGAAAAGCTTAATCAATATGCTTGATCTTAAAAGACCAATTTATCTTCCAACCGCGGCATATGGACACTTTGGAAGATCTGACATTGATTTAACTTGGGAAAAAACAGATAAAGCAGATCAGATTTCGCAGTAATGTTTAATCTATCAATCAGAAGGGTGCATTTGCGCACTTTTTTTATGTAGAATGCACAATCTAATTAATGGAGCTATAAATGGAAAATGATTATAAAGTTGCGGATATGAGCCTTGCGGATTTTGGCAGAAGAGAAATATCCTTGGCAGAAAATGAAATGCCTGCACTTATGGCTTTGAGAACCAGGTATAAAGATGCTCAACCTCTCAAAGGCGCTAAAATTATGGGCTGCATACATATGACAATCCAAACAGCTGTTTTAATTGAAACGTTAGTAGATCTAGGAGCAGAAGTTCGTTGGTCTGGATGTAATATTTTCTCAACTCAAGATCATGCAGCCGCTGCGATCGCTGCAGCTGGAATACCTGTTTTTGCTTGGAAGGGACAAACAGATGAAGAGTTTGATTGGTGCATTGAACAAACAATTGTTCAAGATGGCACACCTTGGGATGCAAATATGATTTTAGATGATGGTGGTGATCTTACTCATATGGTACACACTAAATTTCCTGACATGCTTGAAACCATACATGGTATCTCAGAAGAGACTACTACTGGTGTTCATAGGCTTAAAGCAATGCTTGAAAGCAACAACCTAAAAGTTCCAGCAATTAATGTAAATGACTCAGTAACTAAATCGAAAAATGACAACAAATATGGTTGTAGACACAGCCTTAATGATGGAATAAAAAGAGCAACAGATATGTTTCTTTCATCAAAAAAAGCATTAGTTATTGGGTATGGAGACGTTGGTAAAGGCTCTGCTCTAAGCCTAGCTCAAGAAGGAATGATTGTAAGGGTTGTAGAATCTGATCCAATATGTGCAATGCAAGCCTGCATGGATGGATTTGAGGTGGTATCTACATATGTAGATGGGGTTGTAACAAGAGATGTTAATGATATTAATCTAAGAGTTCTAGAAGATACAGACCTAATTGTGACCACTACTGGAAACGTAAATGTCTGTGATGAGGCTATGCTGAGATCAGTTAAGAATACAGCGGTAATTTGCAATATTGGTCACTTTGATAATGAAATTGATACTCAATTTATGCGAGATGAATGGTACTGGGAAGAAATTAAGCCTCAAGTTCATAGAATATTTAGAGATACATCTCCTTCAGAGAAACCAGATCTGCAGAGCAAAAACTATATATTGCTCTTAGCTGAAGGTAGACTTGTTAATCTCGGTAATGCTACCGGACACCCAAGCAGAATTATGGATGGCTCATTTGCCAATCAAGTTTTAGCTCAAATGTATTTATATGAGCAAGGTTTTGCAAACATTAATGATGCGGATAAAAAGAAAGAGCTGTTAACAGTTAAAGTGCTTCCAAAGAAACTAGATGAAGAAGTTGCTGAGCTAATGGTTATGGGTTTTGGTGGCACCATAACAAAATTAACAGGCGAGCAAGCTGAATATATTAACGTGCCGGTTGATGGGCCGTTTAAAGAAGAAGAGTACAAATACTAGTCTAATTAGTTTTTTTTTATTAAATTACTCATAATAGGCAAATGAAAATTCGCCTATTTTTCTTTTTAGTACTAGTATCTTTTATTATCACAGGTTGCGGTATGAAAGCACCTATACCTTCTGAGATTCTATTTAATATTTAAATTCCTCTATGGATTATTTTCATTACAAAGAAGACGAGCTATATGCTGAAGACGTTGCATTAAAGAGCGTAGCTGATAAATATGGAACACCGGCCTTCATATACAGTAAAGCCACACTTGAAAGGCATGCTCAAGCATACATAAATTCCTTCAAGTCCATGGATGGGCTTGTGTGTTTTTCAGTTAAGGCATTATCAAACATTTCAATTTTAAAAACCTTAAAAAATTCTGGGTGCGGTTTTGATATTGTTTCTGGTGGTGAGCTTCATAGGGCGCTGTTAGCTGGAGCAGATCCAAAAAAAATTATTTTTTCAGGAGTTGGAAAGTCAAAGGATGAAATGATATCAGGCATTGAAAGTAATATTCTCTCTTTTAATGTCGAGTCTGATCAAGAGCTAAGTCGACTTGAGATGGTTGCAGCAGAAATGGAGAAAGTTGCCCCTGTTGCAATAAGGTTTAATCCAAATGTTGATGCTGGAGTTCATGAGTTTACAAAGACAGGAAGAAAGTCTGATAAGTTTGGTGTCAGCATTGAGACTGCAAAGGATCTTGTGAAAAAGTGCAGCCAGAGTGCCAGCCTTAAACTTGTTGGTTTGACTTGTCATATTGGGTCACAAATTATGGAGTTAAAGGGTTTTGAGGATGCTGCTCAACAGGCTTTAGAACTTTTAATTGAGCTTGATAGGCTAAATATTAATTTAGACTTTATAGATATGGGTGGTGGCCTAGGTGTTAATTATGTGGGAGAGGAGACTATTCAACCGTTTGAATTAATAAAAAGTTATGAAAAAATTTTTGCGGGTAGAGATGAAAGGTTAATACTTGAGCCAGGGCGTTCCATTTCGGCTAATGCTGGCATCATGCTTACAAGAGTTGAATACAAAAAGAATGATTTTCTTATTGCAGATGCTGCAATGAACGATTTGCTGCGTCCAGCTCTTTATCAAGCCCATCATGATGTTTGGCCTGTAAGGAAAACTAACAATCCTGCATCTAATTCAAATCTTGTTGGACCTATTTGTGAAACTGGAGATTTCTTGGCAAAAAATATCGATATTGAAGGGTCTGAAGGGGATCTTTTAGCAGTAAGGACAGTTGGGGCTTATGGCTTTGTCATGAGCTCAAACTATAACTCACGACCGAGAGCGCCAGAAGTGATGGTCGACAAAGATAAGTTTTATTTAATAAGAAAAAGAGAGGATTACTCTTCCCTCACTGCTCTTGAAGAGGGTCTAGATGATTAGTTTTAAAAAAATGCATGGTAATGGCAATGACTTTATAGTTATAGAGAACCTTACCAAAGAGCACTCGCTGTCAAAGTCTCAATTAATAAAAATGGGTGATAGAAAAAAGGGGCTTGGATTTGATCAACTCATTACGATCAACCCTCCAAAAGATTCTAATCATGACTTTTATGTAAAATTTTTTAATTCAGATGGATCTGAAGCAGATATGTGCATGAATGGAGTGCGTTCGGTTGGAGCATATCTTTGGGAGGCTGCGCTTGCTCCAAAGAAAGCTTTATTATTAGGAACTAGATCAAAGCCAGTGTTAATTAAGCCAATGAGCTCTAAAAAAGTTAAAGTAGTTTTAGACTACCCTGTTCAAACAGAAATTCCAAAATCAGAAGCTAAGTTTTTAGAAAGATGTGGTTTAAAAAAATATAAATTTATAAATGCGGGCAATCAGCATTTGATCATAGAAACAAAAAAAGTGTTTTCTTGTGATCTAGATGATCTTTCATCACGGGTTAGAAAAAGAAAATTTTTTAAGAATGTAAACATTTCTCTATTTACCAAGCTGCGATCAAAGCTTGAGCTAAGAACCAATGAAGCTGGGGCGGGCGAAACCTTGTCGTGTGGCTCTGCTTCTGCAGCAGCTGCAAGTTTTAATATTGCTGAAAGATCTGATTTAAAAATTATTTCTGCTGGTGGCGAACTGAGCCTCAGAAAAATAAATGATAAGCTTGAAATGATCGGTCCTGCTGAATTTATTTGTGAGGGAATATGGCTAAAAAACTAGATGCAAAAGATATAGAGCTTTACTTGCTAGAAAATACTGATTTCTTTCTTTCGAGAGAATCTCTTGTAAGCGAATTAAGCTTTAAACATGATGCTGAGGGCGCAACTTCACTGCTTGAAATGCAAGTGCGAAAGTTAAGAGATGAGCAATCAAGGTTAATGGATATGCTTTCAGAGTTTGTTTCAACTGGAAAGGAAAATGAAGAGCTTTTCTTTAAATCAAAAAATTTAACCCTTTCATTAATTGCAGCCAAGGATTTTGATGAAGTCAAAAAAACAGTTGAAATATTTTTTGAACAAAACTTTGAAATTGATTCATGTATTTTAGAAATTCTCTCAGATTCTCAATTGCAAGAACTTGAAAATAAAACTGGTTTGGACATGAGTAGAGATTCGATTCATATGGGGCCGTTGTCAAAAGAGAAAATGGTTGCATTCTTTGCCAATGAGTCAGTTAGATCTGCAGTAATCAGTGTCATGAAATTAAAAAGTAATTTTGGGCTTTTAAAGATAGGATCCAATGAACCCACAAAATATCTTGGCGATGGAGATACAATATTCATAGAGTATATCCGAGACGTTATTGTCAGAGTCCTTGAGTCAAAAGAGGTATGAATGAGGCAAAGTATTTTCTTTGCAGGCTAATTTTTGATTATCTAGATTTTTTAGAAAATATTAAAGGCTTAAGCAAAAATACAACAAGCTCCTATCAAAGAGATCTAAATAAACTCTCAAAATTTTTGCAGGGCTCTAATATTAATAGTTTCGCT
>Ga0255762_10000086_pt1:0-10000 | contig 76320 bp, 82 predicted proteins | sample 101ome_16_FD_179962 | JGI IMG/M metagenome (GOLD analysis project Ga0255762, IMG submission 179962) | Coastal salt marsh microbial communities from the Groves Creek Marsh, Skidaway Island, Georgia - 101401AT metaG (version 2) | ecosystem: Environmental > Aquatic > Marine > Intertidal...
ATCACCAGCAACACCTTCGTCAAGAAGCTTTCTAAACATTTCAACACCAGTACATGTAGTTTTTTGAGTATCTTTTATTCCAACAATTTCTATTTCCTCACCTACATTTACTTTTCCTCTTTCTATACGACCAGTTACAACTGTTCCTCTACCGGAAATTGAAAAAACATCCTCAATTGGCATTAGGAATGATTGATCTACTGGACGCTCTGGGACTGGAATAAACTTATCCATTTCCTCAACAAGTTTTTCAATTGAGGGTACTCCTATTTCAGATGTGTCCCCTTCGATAGCTTTAAGTGCAGAACCTGAAATTATAGGTACATCGTCACCTGGGAAATCATATTTGGATAACAGCTCTCTAATTTCCATCTCAACTAACTCTGTTAATTCTGCATCATCAACTTGATCGGCTTTGTTCAAATAAACAACGATATGTGGCACACCTACTTGTCTAGCAAGAAGAATATGCTCTCTTGTTTGTGGCATAGGTCCGTCGGCTGCTGAACACACTAGAATCGCACCATCCATTTGCGCAGCACCTGTAATCATATTTTTAACATAGTCAGCATGACCTGGGCAATCAACGTGCGCATAATGCCTATCAGTAGATTCGTACTCTACGTGAGCTGTAGCAATTGTAATACCACGCTCTCTTTCTTCTGGCGCATTATCTATTTGGTCATAAGCTTTTGCTTCACCACCAAATTTTTCACCCATCACTTTGGTGATAGCTGCTGTTAATGTTGTTTTTCCATGGTCCACGTGGCCGATTGTACCAACGTTTACATGGGCTTTATTTCGTTCAAATTTTTCCTTAGCCATTTTTTAATTCCCGGGTTAGTTAAGTTTCAAGTGGATGATATAATAAACCACTTTTGTGCGCAATTACACTAAAATTTTAATAAAATCAATGAAAAAAGCCCATAACCGGATTTGAACCGGTGACCTCTTCCTTACCAAGGAAGTGCTCTACCGACTGAGCTATATGGGCAATCTATCAGTCAATGGGATGATATTAAAAAGAAGCCTTACATACAACAAAGATTGTTCTATATCTAATACTTCAGAGCTAATTAATAAGGGATGAATTAATTAGCTCCTAATTTACCTTTCTGGAGGAAAAGTTGATCTTATATTAAAAGGTAATTATGTAAATTTGATTACTTATAAGTTAAGTATTTGTTTAGATTATGTTGAGCGGGTAGCGGGAATCGAACCCGCATCGTCAGCTTGGAAGGCTGAAGTTCTACCATTGTACCATACCCGCATCAATGTGATTTTGGAGGGGGCAGGATTCGAACCTGCGAAGGCAGGGCCAGCAGATTTACAGTCTGCCCTCGTTGACCGCTTGAGTACCCCTCCGAAAATCAACCTGAATATATTAACAAAGCAAGTAAAAATTAGCACTAGTTTTCTTTATTCGAAAGAATGAAATTAGGTCTGCTCAGTATGGTCGTTCTGGTTTTTTAATAAACCATAGATATAACACCCAAGCAATGCCAAGAGAGAATATAACCTGACTTGTTTGATTAAAATTATTAGCATAGAAAATTAAGGAGAGTACTATGGTTGCGAAGAGTACAAAGAATGCTTCGATTCTATTCGATGTAATCTTCATACCATATATTCTTGGCGGTGGCCCTAAAGGTTTCATTTACTCTCCATTAGCTTAATAATATTCATATTAAGTACATTTATATCATGAGTCTTAATAATATTATAGACTTCCTCTACCTTGATTTGCTCCTTTTTTGCAATGTGGTAAAGACCGGGTTTTTCCTTGAATGAATTTATGATAGTTGTATTTGATTTATAATAATCCACAGTTTTTAGAATAAAAAAAGTATGTAAAAAAGATTTGATGTTCTTATTGGTACGCATTAATCATTTCTTCTAAGTCATTTAGACTTTTTTGTTTTTTTCTATCAAATCTCTCAAAAATTTTTAGGTATTTACCACACATATTTTTTTGTGAATCAAGCTTTAGCCTCGAAAGCTGATTGATGGTTGCTGACTTTGTTTTTATATAGGATGATCTCAACATATCATAGTCGTCATCCGTAATCAGTAAGTATTTCTTCTTAATATCACTTAATAGAATAAAAAGATTGGCTGATTCTTGCTCATCATTATAATTTTTCACACAAAGAGAACTATATCCATCAATGCTCGCTGAATAATTAACAAGATCTAAAAATGATTTATTAGGATTAGCTGCGGCTATATTAGAAAAAAATAATGTCAAAATAAAGAACTTAACTATAAATACTCTCATATATCTCTTTTATAATTTCCTTATTAATATTGTATCCTTTTATATGAAAAAAATTTTCAAAGTCTCTAATAAACAAGTCTTTATTATAGTTCTTATCGACCACATTTACAGCCTGTGCTACAAAAGCTTTAAGCTCCCACTTAATGAACTGAGAATTACTCAGAGATGGGAAGTTCTTTTTATTAAGATGTGCTTGATCAATAATTTTTTTCCATACAGGAACCATGTTACTAGATGATAAAAGCTTTTGTAATGTATCAAGCCATACTCCGTTCCATATTGTAGGATCCAAATCGGAAAATATATGTCTAACTTTTAGAGGTAAATCTTTATTCATTGCTAAAACTTCGATATTATACGTCTTTATTATATCATTATGTCTATAATAGATTTTATAAATTGCCACCTTAGCTCAGTTGGCCAGAGCAGGGGTTTTGTAAACCTCAGGTCGTCAGTTCGAATCTGACAGGTGGCTCAGAATAATCGGTGGTTCCAATGGACAAAATACCAATGACAGTAGAGGGAGAAAAGTTACTTAGAGAGGAGCTCTCTTTGTTAAAAACAGTAAATCGACCTCAGATATCAGAAGCAATAAAAGAAGCAAGAGAAAAAGGTGACTTAAAAGAAAATGCTGAATATCATGCGGCCAGAGAGCAACAAAGTTTTGTTGAGGGTCGAATAAAAGATATTGAAGGCAAACTATCAAATGCACAAATTATAGATATCTCGAGAATGCCTGTATCAGATAAAGTTATTTTTGGTACTACTGTTGTAGTAGCTGATGAGAACGATAAAAAAATTACTTACAAAATCGTAGGTGAAGACGAAGCTGATTTAAAGAAAGGCAAAATATCTGTCACGTCTCCTATCTCCAGAGCACTAGTAGGTAAAAATGAAGGTGATGATGTTACCATCAAGACGCCATCGGGCGATATTCAATATGAAATTATTGAGGTTAAATATGTCTGAGCCTCAAAAAAATGTCATTGGTGAAAACATTGAGCTATGCGGTTCAGATCCAATAACTGGCTACCATAGGGATGGCTGTTGCAATACAGATAGCTTTGATAGAGGTTCTCATACGGTATGTGCAGTTGTAACAGATGAATTTTTAGAATTTTCTAAATCTCGCGGCAATGATTTAACAACCCCTATTCCAGAATTAGATTTTAATGGCTTAGTCCATGGCGACTCTTGGTGTCTGTGTGCTGATAGGTGGCTCGAAGCTTATCAAAATAATAAAGCACCGTATGTGAAGATTAAATCGACAAACATAAAAGCGCTTGAAAAAATAGATTTAGATAGTTTAAAAGAATTCGCTCTAGACATTTCTTGACTTTATATCATTCAAAAAGAATAATCGTTACATGAACAAATTATTTTATACGGCATTCATGTTATTATCATTATCACTTATGGATGTCTCAGCAAACCAATGCCCTAAAGCTTTAGACTTTGAGATTAAACGTCTCGGTGAGGATAAAGTAGAAAATCTTTGTGACTACAAAGGAAATGTCATTCTTGTGGTTAATACTGCGAGCAAGTGCGGGTTTACACCTCAATATGAAGGTCTTGAAAAACTATACAGCGAAAAGAAAGATAAAGGATTTGTTGTTCTAGGATTTCCTTCACATGATTTTTATCAAGAGCCTGCGCCCGAACAAGATATAAAAGATTTCTGTAACCTTACTTATGATGTTAAGTTCCCTATGTTTACTAAAGTTAATGTAAGAGGTGCGAAAGCTCATCCATTCTATAAAAATCTTGCAAAAGAAACAAATAGCACACCTAAGTGGAATTTTTGGAAATACCTCATCGATAAAGATGGCAAAGTTGTAAAAAGTTACTCAATGGTAACTAATCCGAACGGTAATAAGCTTGTCAGTATGATTGATAAACTTTTATCAGAATAATTTAGTTGCATTTTGAATTAGAGCGAGACTTTTTAATACAAAGTATGGTTCTACTAGACATTCCATCTCTAAATCATTTGATAAATTTTTTGAATAACTTCCAGTTAATACTAACTTTGGCTTAGCTTTTCCTTTGTCACACAAACCAGAGTATATTGCAGTGACTGATGAAGAGATCATAACTCTATAACCTGAAGTAATCTGTTTGGCTGTATTTGATTGGAAAATATTTGAGTTTTTACTCTGATTATTCCTAAGTTTAATGTTTTTCAAATTATATATACTTGAAAAACAATTGCTGTATCTCTCAGCTCCAGCTAATATTAATCCTCCCATATGATTGCCACTTGCTGTTACGAAATCAATACTGATTGCGCTTCCACAGCTTACAATTAAAGTATTGGTTTTGAATAATCTATGAGCTGCTACTATCTGCGCCCATCTATCAGAACCTAGCTTGCTTGGTTGAAGATAACAATTCTTTACCGATAATAGAGTTTTAGTTGATTTGAATTTAATTTCTTTAATTAGTATGCCTTTTAGAGTTTTTTTGAACTTTTTATTAAATTGATCACTAAGAACTGAGGAGTAAAATAATGTACATTTTTTGTTGATGTAGTTTTTACTTATGTACTTACGTAATTGTTCAATATCTTCTAATGGAAAAGATTTTATCTTCAGGAGCTTTTGATTATAAGTTTCTGCAATCTTTATCTGACTGTTACCAATATCCGCAATTAATTTCATACAAGCCTCATAGTGCTATCAATATTATTAATATATTTAATGTTTCCATCACTTTCTATAGTTAACTCTCCATGTTCGTTAATACCTAACAGCCTGCCCTCACAGGCACTCTCATAATCACTTATACAAACTTTTTTTTGATGCCAAATTAAGTTTGTATTATAGATTTTTATAATTTTATCTAAGTTAATCTCAATAATGTTTTTAAATAATGATTCACAAAATAACGCAATTATTAACGATGCATCTTCGATCATACCTAAATTTGAAAATGGTCTGTCAATATAAGAATTGTTAGGGATATCTAGATTTATACCAACACCTATTCCAACATAAACCTCTTTATTAGTAGACAATGATTCAATTAATATTCCAGAAACTTTTTTATTATCTAAATATAAATCATTTGGCCATTTGATTTTAATATTTTTATTAGATGTATTTTTTTTTATTACATTCAATAACGAGATGCAAGATATATAACTAAGGCGTCTCAAATCAAAATCCTGTGCGTTGATTTTAAAACATAAACTAAATGAAATAGATTTTTGATTTAAACTCAGCCATGTTTTTTTATTTCGTCCTCGTGCCGCTCTCTGAGTATTTGCAACAATGACCAAAGGAAATAAATCTCTAGCATATTTATATTTTATATAATCATTGGTTGAGCCTACATGATTTTTAAACAACATTTTTAAACAGGTATTATTGTAATAAATTGAGTTTAATTTTTTATTTAGTTTAGAGATATTTAACATTACTTTGACATGATAATTTCAATCACTTATTATTGTCTCACATAAATCAGGAGTAACTTAGCATAATGGCAATTAATTGGATAGAATCTAAGGTTATTGATCAAATAAAATGGACAGATGATTTAGTATCTATTCGATTTGAAAACAATGTACCCGCTTACACTGCCGGACAATTTACTAAAATAGGTCTTAAAATTGACGGAGAAATTGTCTCTAGACCATACTCATTGGTGAGTGCGCCGCATGAAGACTTTCTTGAAGTGATATATGTAAATGTACCTGACGGTAAACTTACTCCTAAGCTTCATAATTTGAAAAGAGACGATATCATTTATGTAATGGATAAGTCATCTGGTTTTTTTGTCATGGATGAAGTTCCAGATGGTGATAAATTATGGTTAATTGCAACTGGTACAGGATTAGGAGTATTTATCTCTTTGCTTAAAACAGATGCTCCATGGGAACGTTTTAAAGAAATTGTTTTAGTGCATGGTGTAAGAACAGCAGATGAACTCACGTATCAAAGTCAGATAGAGGAATTTAAATCAAAGCATCCAAATCAATTAAAATATATACAAACAGTTACCCGAGAAAAAGTAGATAATGCTCTCAACTCGAGAATACCTGATGCTATTAAAGATAATACTATCACTAATATATGCGGGGAAATTAATAAAGAATCACAATTTATGCTCTGTGGTAATCCAGATATGATTAATGATATGGTTGAATTATTAGGTGAATATGGACTCGAAAGAAACCGTAGAAGTAAGCCTGGCAATATTACTCTCGAAAAATATTGGTAACATAAAAAAATTAGTTAATCTTTTATATCTTCAATTATTTACCCAATGTACTCTCTTTATCAACTATCTTCTGATAATTATTATAAATAAAAAAGGCTCCAATGAAGGAGCCTTTAATATCTAAGCTGATGATGTCCTACTCTCACATGGGGAGACCCCACACTACCATCGGCGCTGTATAGTTTCACTGCTGAGTTCGAAATGGATCAGGTGGTTCCTATACGCTATTGTCATCAAACATTTAATTTGATTTGGAAAATGTACATGCTATTTAATCTAGAAAACGAGTTTACTTAAGATTATAAGAGCAAGCCTCACGATCAATTAGTACTAGTTAGCTTCACTTGTTACCAAGCTTCCACACCTAGCCTATCAACGTCGTAGTCTACAACGGATCTTTAGGGACCTTATAGGTCCAGTGATATCTAATCTTTGGTATGGCTTCCCGCTTAGATGCTTTCAGCGGTTATCACAACCCTATATAGCTACCCAGCAATGCCTCTGGTGAGACAACTGGAACACCAGGGATAGGTTCACTCCGGTCCTCTCGTACTAGGAGCAACATCCATCAAATATCAAACGCGCACGGTAGATAGGGACCGAACTGTCTCACGACGTTCTAAACCCAGCTCGCGTACCACTTTAAATGGCGAACAGCCATACCCTTGGGAGCTGCTTCACCCCCAGGATGTGATGAGCCGACATCGAGGTGCCAAACACTGCCGTCGATATGAGCTCTTGGGCAGTATCAGCCTGTTATCCCCGGCGTACCTTTTATCCATTGAGCGATGGCCCTTCCATACAGAACCACCGGATCACTAAGACCTACTTTCGTACCTGCTCGACATGTCTGTCTCGCAGTCAAGCACCCTTATGCCTTTACACGCATCGTACGATTTCCAACCGTACTGAGGGTACCATCGCGTTCCTCCGTTACTCTTTAGGAGGAGACCGCCCCAGTCAAACTACCCACCATACACTGTCTCCGAACCGGATAACGGTCCTGGGTTAGAACTCCAAAGATAATAGGCTGGTATTTCAAGGTTGCCTCCACTAATGCTAGCGCATCAGCTTCAAAGGCTCCCAGCTATCCTACACAATTAGATTCAAAGTTCAGTGTAAAGCTGTAGTAAAGGTGCACGGGGTCTTTCCGTCTAGCCGCGCGTACACTGCATCTTCACAGCAATTTCAATTTCACTGAGTCTCGGTTGGAGACAGTATGGCCATCGTTACGCCATTCGTGCAGGTCGGAACTTACCCGACAAGGAATTTCGCTACCTTAGGACCGTTATAGTTACGGCCGCCGTTCACCGGGGCTTCGATCAAGAGCTTCGCTTGCAAGCAAGCTAACCCCATCAATTAACCTTCCGGCACCGGGCAGGCGTCACACCCTATACTTCCTCTTTCAAGTTTGCAGAGTGCTGTGTTTTTAGTAAACAGTCGCAGCCATCATTTTATTGCAACCTCCTTCTGCTCAGTCAGCAAGTGACTTCACATACCAAAGGCATACCTTCTCCCGAAGTTACGGTATCATTTTGCCTAGTTCCTTCAACTGAGTTCTCTCATGCGCCTTAGAATTCTCATCCCACCCACGTGTGTCCGTTTAGGGTACGGCCACTTTTAACCTGAAGCTTAGAAGATTTTCTTGGAAGCATGGTATCGACCACTTCGCTAATTCCGAAGAAAAAGCTTCGCATTCGTATCTCGAAATAGATATTCCCGGATTTTCCTAAGAATAATTTCTACATACTTACACCAGTATAACCGTTGACTGGCTGATCTAACCTTCTCCGTCTCTCCATCGCAGTTAAAAGCGGTACAGGAATATTAACCTGTTTTCCATCGACTACGCCTTTCGGCCTCGCCTTAGGTACCGACTAACTCTCCGCCGATTGACGTTGCGGAGAAAACCTTGGGTTTTCGGCGTGTAGGGTTCTCACCTACATTATCGTTACTTATGTCAGCATTCGCACTTCTGATATCTCCAGCATACCTCACGATACACCTTCATCAACTTACAGAACGCTCCGCTACCATCCTAGTAAACTAGGATCCAAAGCTTCGGTATATGACTTAGCCCCGGTAAATCTTCCGCGCAGGCCGACTCAACCAGTGAGCTGTTACGCTTTCTTTAAAGGGTGGCTGCTTCTAAGCCAACCTCCTGGATGTCTAGGCCTTCCCACTTCGTTTTCCACTTAGTCATAATTTTGGGACCTTAGCTGTTGGTCTGGGTTGTTTCCCTCTCCACTACGGACGTTAGCACCCGCAGTGTGTCTCCCGTGCTCTACTTATTGGTATTCGGAGTTTGCAATGGTTTGGTAAGACGGGATGTCCCCCTAGCCATAACAGTGCTCTACCCCCAATAGTAATACACGAGGCGCTACCTAAATAGCTTTCGCGGAGAACCAGCTATCTCCGAGTTTGATTAGCCTTTCACTCCAATCCACAGCTCATCCCCTCATTTTTCAACATAAGTGGGTTCGAGCCTCCAGTAGGAATTACCCCACCTTCACTCTGGCCATGGATAGATCACTCGGTTTCGGGTCTACACCTAGAAACTAAACGCCCTATTAAGACTCGGTTTCCCTTCGCCTACCTTATTAAAGTTAAGCTTGCTACTAAATGTAAGTCGCTGACCCATTATACAAAAGGTACGCAGTCACCCACAAGGGGCTCCCACTGCTTGTACGCATACGGTTTCAGGTTCTATTTCACTCCCCTAACAGGGGTTCTTTTCGCCTTTCCTTCACAGTACTAGTTCACTATCGGTCGGCATAGAGTATTTAGTCTTGGAGGATGGTCCCCCCATGTTCAAGCAAGATACCACGTGTCCCGCTCTACTCATCGTCACCCACCAAATTCAATTTTCGTATACAGGGCTATCACCTTCTATGGCCAACCTTCCCAGGTTGTTTTACTAATTTCATTTGGATTCAGTGACTGGACTATTTCCGTTTCGCTCGCCGCTACTCAGGAAATCTCAATTGATTTCTTTTCCTCTGGTTACTAAGATGTTTCAGTTCTCCAGGTTTGCTTCTACCATCCTATGTATTCGGATGGAGATACTCTACTTATGTAGAGTGGGTTTTCCCATTCGGAAATCTCCGGGTCAAAGCTTGTTTGTCAGCTTACCGAAGCTTATCGCAGACTACTACGTCCTTCATCGCCTTATGCCGCCAAGGCATCCACCACATGCGCTTATTCACTTGACCTTATAACTTAAATAAACTCAAAATCGTTTATCAAAGTGTCTATTTGGTTCTCAAATAAAAGTAACATTCATTATATCTTTTCAGATATATGAGTTCTCGTTTTTAAATCACTAGATTTAAAAATGCATGTACATTAATTCCAAATTTTCATTAGAGCAAAAAAAAGCGAACATCACTTTTAATGTTCACCGAAAAGTATTATATAGCAAAGTTCCATAAATAGTAGAAATATTTAAGGTTTTATGTGTTTTTTTTGTGCTTGTTGTGTGGAGCTAGTCGGGATCGA
>Ga0255762_10000086_pt1:15000-76320 | contig 76320 bp, 82 predicted proteins | sample 101ome_16_FD_179962 | JGI IMG/M metagenome (GOLD analysis project Ga0255762, IMG submission 179962) | Coastal salt marsh microbial communities from the Groves Creek Marsh, Skidaway Island, Georgia - 101401AT metaG (version 2) | ecosystem: Environmental > Aquatic > Marine >...
TGCATGTCAGGCATTGTTGGATCTAGTCCCACTTTGACTATGAGCTTTTTTTTAGATTTTAGTTTCTCTATCAAATCAGCTTCTTGAATAATTTCAGCTGTACCCTGTTTGATAATTTTTAATTGCTCGTCAATATTTTTCATTATATGTAGCTAAACTATATAATATATGAATATACTTTAATATTAAAATGCAAGAAAATTATATAGGAATAATGTGTGGGACAAGTCTAGACTCTCTTGATATCTCATTATGTGTATTTAAGCCTAAACTTGATGTTAAAAAATTTAAATCTTTCAGATTAAGCCCTCGACTCAAAGAGATTATAGATGAATGTAAATTAAAACCTCATAATAAAGCACTATTTAATAAAGCGGATCAGGAAGTTACTGATTTTATAATTACTTCATTACTAAAATTCAAGAAATCTATCAATGTAAAAGAAATAAAAGCTATTGGATATCCAGGTATAACAGTAGTGCATAATCCTAAAAAAGGTATATCAAAGACTTTAGGTAATCCTAAAAAAATAGTTTTAAAAACTCAATTCAAATTAATTGCTGACTTCAGACTCACAGATATGACTCTAGGAGGACAAGGTGCCCCTCTTGCTCCCTACTTTCATGATTGTATTTCTAAAAAAAACGAAGCTTTTGTAAATATTTTGAATCTTGGTGGTTTTGCAAACTTGACATTTAAGTCTCAAAATCGATTAATTGCTTATGATACCGGTCCTGCAAATTATTTAATTGATTTGGTATCGAAAATTTATTTTGGAACTGACTATGATAAAAATGGCTTTATAGCAAAAACAAGCAAAGTACATGATAAGGCGTTACTTGCTATGCTCTCAGATGAATATTTCCATCAGGACGCTCCTAAAAGTACTGGTTTTGAAAAGTTTAATCTAAAATGGCTTAATAAATTTATAAAGAAGTTTAAATTAAATAACAAAAAAACACTTCTAGCTACTGTTACACAATTAACTATTATTACTATTTCTGATGAAATTTGTAAAAACAATCTTGATTCGCCATATATTTTTTTTAGTGGAGGTGGATCTAAAAATACATTCATTAAAAAACAAATACTTATAAGAACAGGTTTGACTGAAATCAAAAGTCTACCCGGAAATTTAGATTATAAAAATCTAGAAGCATCTGCTTTTGCATGGTTTGCAATGAAGAGAGACAAAAGTAATTTAATTTCAAAAGCTTATTTAACAGGTGCGAAAAATAGTCGAAGACTTGGGGTTATCTATCGTTAATGTCTTTATAGTCTCTGTCGTCAGAACCAACATAGTTTTGAGTGGGTCTAAAAATTTTATTATCTTGTATCTGCTCAATCCAATGAGCAAGCCAGCCCGACACTCGTGACATGGCAAAAATAGGAGTGAAAATATCAGTTGGAATTTCCATTTCTTTATAAAGAATTCCAGAATAAAAATCTACGTTTGGATAAACGCCCTTGTGAGCTAATTTATCCTCACATGCTTTTTCTAATTCAATTGCTTTTTCGAAGATATCTGTTACTCCACCTTCTCTCTCATCAAAGAGCTCTTGAACCATTTCAGTTAAGATGTTTGCTCTTGGGTCCTTGACAGAATATTCTCTATGTCCCATGCCCCAAACTACATTTTTTGCTTTTAAAGTTTCATCCAACCATGGTCGGATTTGTTCTTTACTTTCTATTTTTTGTAGCATCGCGACAACTTTTTCATTTGCTCCACCATGTAAAGGTCCTGATAGAGAACCTATTGCAGAAGCAACTACTTGTGATGCATTTGCAAGTGTTGATGATGTAACCATAGCAGTAAACGTAGATGCATTAATAGTATGTTCTCCATGAAGGACAAGCGTTGCATCCATAATTCTTGTCATAAGCGGTGTAATTTTTTTAACACCAAGCATGTGTAAAAAATTTTCAGCGTATGTAAATGATGAATTAGACGTAATTGGCTCATCTCCATTTCTAATCCTATGCCATGCTGCTACTATTGAGCCTAATGCACCGATCAGCGCAGCAGAAGTATTCATAAAATAATCTCTATCATATTTTTTTCCCTTAACCATCTCAGGACTGACTTCTAGGTTGTAGAAAGTACCTAATGACGATACAGTCATTTGTAAGACATCCATTGGTTTTGTTTCTTTGGGGAGAGCCTTTAATATTGTAATCAGTTCATCAGGAAGTGCTCTGAATTGAGTAACTTTATTTGTAAAATCTTGTAGCTGATCTTTTGTGGGAAGTTCTCCAAATAAAAGAAGATATGATGTTTCTTCAAATGTGCTTTTTTTTGCGAGCTCTTCGATAGAGTAACCTCTATAACTTAAGATTCCTTTACCACCATTGATGTTTGATACAGATGATTCTGTAGCTATTATGCCTACCAGCCCTGGGCTATATAGATGCGTACTTGAGTCTGTCATTTATTTTTCTATGTGAGAAAGATGATCCACAGCCACATGTTGTTTTTGCATTAGGATTCTTGATAATAAACTGTGCACCTTCAAGACCTTCTTGATAATCTATTTCCGCACCTCTCAGATACTGTATACTCATTGGATCTACAAGAAGTTTAACTCCACACTTAGCTATTTCTGCATCGCCATCTTGCACTTTCTCATCAAAGGTAAACCCATATTGAAAACCAGAACACCCTCCACCTGTAATGAATACACGTAAATTAAGATCTGGATTTTTTTCTTCTTCGATTAGCTGTTTGACTTTCTCGGCTGCGCTATCAGTAAAGATAAGCGGTTCGATGTCTTGGATTGTTGTTGTTGTATTTTCCATAACTCTGTATCTACAGTGGATACATTATAACAAAAAAGTAAGAAATAACAATTTATGCTAGAGTAACTTTTTATTTGATTCTGAACTATCTACGCTTTCAAGAGATACAGGAGTTTTGTTTTCAAGTTTTTGTGGCTCTTTTCCCTTATTTCTGATGAGGTTACCGTTTACTGTAGCGCCTCCTTGCATGTCCAAAATATCATAATAGACATTTCCAGATACGAAAGCAGAACTTTCTATAGCAATTTTTTTCTTGCCCGAAACATTCCCGATTACTTCACCTTCAATTTGGATGTCACTACCATAAACATCACCCTCAACTATTCCAGATTTTTTTATGATAAGTACAGCGTTTGTACAGTTCTCAGCAATCTTGACTGTGCCAACAATTTTTCCATGGATCTCTATAGTTTTCTCGAAGGTTACATCACCCTCAATAACACAATTTTCACCTATAGTTGAATTCTTATCTCCTGACATCACTCCAGAACTAGCAGATGCAGTTATTTTATCTAATATGCTCATAGATATTACAGTCTAACGCTTATACTTGTTGAATTTCAACAGAATTTTTGTGTTAATTTATAAAACTGGTTGTCTCAGGCAAATTAAACATGATATTCATGTTTTGAATAGCCTGACCTGAGGCGCCTTTTACAAGATTATCTATTGCACTCATTATTACTAAGTTTGATGAAGCATTATTTTCTGAAGATGCAAATAAAGAAATTAAGCAATTATTTGTATGATTAACTTGTCCTAATTTTGGATAGATTTGATTTTGTATTTTCACAAACTGAGAATCTTTATAGTATTCTTTATATAGCTTATAAAGTTTATCAAGATTTAAGTCCTCTATTGTAACGTAATGTGTAGAATAGATTCCTCTTTCTACAGAGCTTAGATGTGGGACAAATAGCAAATCAATATCTGAGTTAATTGTATTAATTTGATTAAGCATTTCAGGATAATGTCTATGTCTTCCCACTGCATAAGCTTGATAGTTATCTGTGCCTGCTTCAAATAATTTCTCTGGGTTAAGGTTCCTTCCTGCACCTGATATACCAGAGGTTGCATTTATAATAATTCTTTGGTTTTTAATTAAATCAAGAATTGGCATTAAGCTTAATAATGAAGCAGTTGGATAACATCCAGGGTTTGCGATGATTTTAGCTTCTAAAATTTTTTCTCTTTGATTTTTAATCTCTGGTAATCCATAAACAGACTCTGAAATTAATTCTGGGCATGAGTGTTTTTGTCCGTACCATTTTTCCCAAACATCAACGTTAGGTATTCTGAAATCTGCTGATATATCAATTATCCTTACATTATTATCTATAAGCTCTCTTGCCATGTTCATTGCAACGCCATTGGGTGATGCAAAAAATACAACATCACATTGAAATAATGCTTCTGCGGAAGGTTCAATAAAATTTTTTGCTAATTTTTTTTCAAAATCATAGACATCATCCACGCATTTGCCTGCATGAGTTCTAGAAGTTAAAACATCTATATTTGTTTCAGGATGTTTTAAAAGAAGTTTTATTAACTCCTCTCCGGTGTAACCTGATGCACCAACGATACCAACTGAAATCATAATAATACCTGAATATTTATTAGCTATTTATTTAGGCACATTATACATTTAAAGGTAGAATAATAAACATGCTGCTATATAAAACACTTCATATAATTTTTATGGTTACATGGTTTGCTGGCCTATTTTATTTACCTCGACTGTATGTCTATCACGCACAAGCAGAAGATCAAATCTCTAAAGATAGGTTCAAAATTATGGAAAGAAAACTGTACTGGGGAATCATGACACCCGGCGGTATCTTTACTATTTTTTTTGGAGTCCTTTTAATTAAGTATCATGGAATGCCCTATTGGTTACAGATGAAATTATTATTAGTGTTCTTATTGGTTATTTATCATATATGGTGCGGCGTCCTTCTTAATAAATTTAAAAATGATATTAATACCCATGGTCACATTTGGTATCGTGTATTTAATGAAGTTCCAGTGCTATTTTTAGTCTTAATCGTAATATTAGTTATCTACAAACCCATCTAAAACATCTTTAAATTCTCTAAAGATACTTTTATAGACATCACGTTTGAATTTAATTACGCTGGTAATTGCTGTTTCTTTATTACCCCATTTCCAGTTATCAAACTCTGCATGACCCGTTGCGTTTAAATCAATCTCTGTATCTTTTCCTACAAGTTTTAGGAGGTACCACTTCTGCATAGCTCCATCATATTTTTTATTTTGTCTCTGAAAAAGATGAGGTATGTGATAAACCAACCATTTCTTACTAATACTCACAATCTCAACTACTTCTTTTTTTAATCCGGTCTCTTCATGAAGTTCTCGGTACATAGCTTCTCTAACAGTCTCACCCTTATCAATTCCTCCTTGAGGAAATTGCCAGGCATCGGTACCTATTCTTTTGCCGAGCCAAAAGCGTCCTTCATGATTCATGATAATCATTCCAACGCCTCTTCGATAATTTTTCTTATCCATAAATATACTTGGATATATGTGTGACTTTTAGATACACGGCTTTTATCATCCCCCTTGAACCGATATACTACTATCAGTATATACGACTAATTATCCCTTATTAATTAAAATAATGAATGAACTTTTAATATTTGATCTAGACAATACCTTACTCGCAGGTGACAGTGATAGAAATTGGGGAATATTTCTAGCTGAGAAAAATGTAGTTGGACCAAGTTATTTAGATGAAAGTGAAAAATTTTATAGTAACTATTATGATGGAAGTTTAGATATAGATGGTTTTTTATCATTTTGCCTTAAGCCGCTTATTGAAAATGATATGGATTATTTATTAAAACTTCGTGAACAATTCTTAGATGAAAAAATAAAACCAATTGTAACAGAGGCTGGAAAAAACATAATTGAACAAGCAATAGATGATGGGAGTACTGTGATTATTGCAACAGCCACTAATGACTTTGTCACACGTCCAATTGCAGAACTATTTAATGTATCGACTCTTATAGCGACAGAGTTTGAAGTAAAAAATAATCATTTTACCGGTAAAGTAATAGGCGCTCCTTGCTTTCGTGAAGGAAAACTTAATAAAGTAAAGGGTTGGGTAGCTGATAATGGATATGATTTATCAAAAGCATCATTTTACTCTGACTCGTTTAATGATCTTCCTTTGTTGGAGAAAGTAAAAACACCGATAGTAGTAGATGGTGATGACAAGCTGATTGAAATCGGTAAGAATAATAATTGGGAATGTATTAGTTTTAGATGAATATAAAATTTTTAGCAATATTATTAATTTTAATATTTTTTACAGGAAATATTTCTTTGGCAGAGAAGATGATAATTGATGACATGTCCACTCAATCAGGACAGCCAGATGAAGAGTTTTGCGAAGCTGGAAATGCGAAGTGGTGTTTCGTAACTGACAAAGTTATGGGTGGGTTATCAGAGGGTTCATTAGAGGTTAAAAAAGAAGGTAATGATTATTTTTACCGCATGACCGGAGAGCTGTCCCTTGAAAATAATGGTGGCTTTATACAATTTCGTACAAAGATTAAAAATCATCCTAGCAATAAAAGTTTTAAAGGTGTCCGTTTACGTGTAAGAGGCAACAATCATGAATATGTCGTTCATATTAGAACAAAATACTTGCTGCTTCCTTGGCAGTATTATGAATCTGCTTTTCAAGCAACTGATCAATGGACAACAGTTGAACTTCCATTCACGTCTTTTAAAAAATCAAACTTTTATCAGCCAACCAATGTTGTATCACAAGATATTAAAACTATCGGTATTGTTGCTATTGGTAAAAAGTTTTCAGCACAGATTGATTTAGCTTCTGTTGAACTTTATTAACTCATAAAATAATTTAGATAACCCACAACAAATATTGGTATTTGAAGACCGAAGTTTGTCATCACAGCTTTATCTTTCATTAAGTATCCTGAAGTCATCCAACCTACCGCGCCTATAGAGTGTATGAATATGTATAAAGGGTATATGTTAAATTGTGCAACAGTTATGCCGACTAATACAAAAAATGTACTAGCCCACTTTAAAGTCGAAAGACTCATAATGCTCTCCTGAGTGAATTAGATTAATTTACTTGTGATGAAAATTTAGACGCAGCCTGTAGGCTTCGGAAGACCACCATACTTAGCAATCTTTTTCATTGGTCCAGATTCAAAGACTTCATATAATTTACTTGCCTTTCTATCCATTCCAAATTCTTTTGCAAAGTTACGAACAGCAGGAACAGTACCTGTTTCGTTATACATTTCTCGAGCTTTATCAATATAAGTTTTAATTTCCTCTGTAATAATAAATCCATCAGCTTCAGCCATCTGTTGCATGACCTCTTCTGACCAATCATTGGTATTGATTAAAAATCCGTCACCGTCTCTATTTAAATCCATATTAATGCTCCTGTAATTCTTATTATATTATGTTTTCGGTAATGTAACACCTTTTTGACCTTGATATTTGCCCTTGCGGTCTTTATAAGATGTTTCACAAACATCATCCGATTCCAAAAAGATAAATTGTGCGACACCTTCATTAGCATAAATTTTTGCAGGTAATGGTGTTGTATTTGAAAACTCTAATGTGACATGCCCTTCCCATTCAGGCTCAAGTGGAGTGACGTTTACAATAATTCCACATCGAGCATAGGTAGATTTACCTAAACATAAAGTAAGGACTTGTCTTGGAATTCTAAAATATTCAACTGTCCTAGCCAAAGCAAATGAATTAGGTGGGATGATGCAGACATCAGATTTCACATCGACAAAACTTTGTTCATCAAAAGCTTTAGGATCTACAAAAGCTGAATTAATATTGGTAAAGATTTTAAATTCATCTGAGCAACGAACATCATATCCATAGCTTGAGGTGCCATAAGATACTATCGAACCTGTTCCATTTTTCTTTACTTGGTCATATTGAAACGGTTCAATCATTCCATGGCTTTCTGCCATTTCTTTGATCCATCTATCCGACTTAATTGCCATTTAGTCGTTTTGAATAACAATCTTTGGAAAAGCTGAGCTGTAATCTTTTTTACGCATCGATAGAGTTGCGGTCATTTTACGTGCAATCTCACGATAGGCTAAAGATGCAGGGTCCATTGGATTGGATGACACTGTTGGTGTGCCCTTATCCATCTCTTCTCTGATTTGTTTTTCAAGTGGAAGCTCGCCTAATAGTTTGACGCCAGCTTCAGAAGCTAATTGCTCCCCTCCACCTTCACCAAAGATACTTTCAATGTGTCCACATTTTTTACATACATGTGTACTCATGTTTTCAACGATACCTAGAACAGGCACTTCGACTTTTTCAAACATTTTAAGTCCTTTACGAGCATCAATAAGTGAGATGTCTTGTGGTGTAGTTACAATAACCGCTCCACTGACAGGAATTTTTTGACACAGTGTTAATTGAACATCACCTGTACCAGGTGGTAGATCGATAATTAAATAGTCGACATCTTTCCAATTAGTGTCTGAGAGTAATTGCTCCAATGCTTGAGTAACCATTGGTCCTCTCCAAATCATTGGTGTATCTTCTTCAACTAAAAGACCTATCGACATAGATTGCAAACCATGTCCGATTTTAGGCTCTAATGTCTTACCATCTTCAGAATCAGGTTGTCCGCTCACACCCAACATTCTTGGAATGCTTGGCCCATAAATATCTGCATCTAGAATAGCAGCTGTTGCACCTTCTTCTTTTAAAGCTAAAGCAAGATTCACAGCAGTTGTTGATTTACCAACGCCGCCTTTACCTGATGCAACTGCAATAATATTTTTAATGCCTTTTATTCTTTCAACTGATTGTTGAACGCCATGAGCAGAAATTTCATAACTTAAATCTAAATTTGTTTGAGCGTCTGGATAAGCTTCTTTAATCTTTTTATCCATATTTTCATGAAATGCTTGCATGATACCTTCTGCAGGCCAGCCCAAGACACACTTCACATAGACATTGTTTCCCTCAACCTTAATCTCTTTGACAGTGTTCCCGCTCACAAGATCGGTACCCATATATGGACACTGATAGTCTTTTAGTAAGGCTTCTATGTTCTCTTTATTCATTCCCTTAGTCCTTTTTGTGGTTTTAATATACAATACACACTATGTGTTGAGGTCTTATTATAACCTCATAACAATTAATTTATAGGCAAATTATCAAATTTCAATGAGAAGAATAATAGTAACAAGTGCACTGCCCTATGCGAATGGTTCTATACATTTAGGCCACCTTGTTGAGTACTTACAAACAGATATTTGGGTGAGAAGTCAGAAGATGGCTGGAAATGATTGTGTCTATATCTGTGCTGATGATTCTCATGGGACACCTATTATGCTTAAAGCTAAGGAACTTGGAATCACTCCAGAGACGTTAATCAAAAATACTTACGAGGAACATGTAAAAGATTTTAAAGATTTTCAAATTGAATTTGATAATTTTCATACAACACACTCTGATGAAAATAGAGAGATTTCAGAAAAGATTTATCTTGCGTTGAAAGATAAAGGAGACATAGCCAGTAAAGAAATTGAACAGTATTACGATGATGAAGCTAAAATGTTTCTTCCGGATAGATTTATTAAAGGCGAATGCCCTAAGTGTGGAGCAAAAGATCAATATGGTGATTCTTGTGAAGAATGTGGAGCAACATATTCATCATCTGAAATTAAGAATCCGATCTCTACAGTAAGTAATACCAAACCTATTACTAAAGCTACTGAGCATGTATTTTTTAAGCTCAGTTCATATCAAGATTTTCTTAAAAAATGGATGGGCGAAAACAATATTCAAAAAGAAATAAAAAATAAACTTAGTGAATGGTTATCAGGAGAATTAGTTGATTGGGATATAACCAGAGACAAACCATATTTTGGATTTGAGATACCAGGACTTAAAGATAAATTCTTTTATGTATGGCTTGATGCGCCAATTGGGTATATTGCATCACATAAAAATTACTGTGATAAAAATAATCAAAACTATTTAGATGATTGGTCGGAAGGTTCTAAAACTGAACTGTATCATTTCATTGGAAAAGATATTGCATATTTCCATGGTTTATTTTGGCCAGCAATGTTGGAAGGTGCTGGTTTTAGAAAACCTGATGGAGTTTTCTGTCACGGGTTTTTAACTATCGACGGTGAGAAAATGTCAAAATCACGTGGTACCTTTTTTAATGCCCGCACTTACCTCAACCACTTACAGCCAGATTATTTAAGATATTATTTCTCAAGTCGTCTTACGAATAAAATTGAAGATATTGATTTGAATTTTGATGACTTTATGGCGCGTGTTAATTCTGATCTTGTAGGGAAAATTATTAATATTGGTAGTCGATGTGCAAAGTTTATTAATAAAGACTTTGGAAATGAACTTTCTAAAACTGTAGATAATAAAAATCTAATAGAGTCTGCCTTATCTAAAAAGGCTGAGATTATAGATAACTATGAGGCAAGAAACTATGCAGCTAACATGCGAATTATTTCTTCTATTAGTGATGAAGTAAATAAATATTTAGATGAAGAAAAACCATGGATTAAAATCAAGGATGAATCAACCAAGGAACAAGTCCAAAACATTTGTTCTGATGGAGTGAATGTTTTTAAAATTATTATAGGATATTTGAAACCTGTACTACCCGAAATAGCAGCTAAAGTTGAAGCTATTTTAGACAGCAAACCAATCACTTGGAATAATATAGGCAATTGCTTAGAGGGGCATAAAATTAATGCATTTGAACCATTAATCACTAGAATTAATAAAGAGAGTATTGAAAAAATGAAAGATGAAAATAAAGTAGAAGACGTAATAGAAAAAGAAGGTGATAAAATTACCATTGATGATTTTATTAAAGTTGATTTGCGTGTTGCAAAGGTCATTAATGCGAAAGAACTTGAAGACTCAAGAAAACTTCTTGAACTTGAAGTTGACCTAGGTGATGAAACTAGAACTATTTTTGCAGGCATTAAAAAATCTTATACTCCAGAACAGCTGATTGGGAAATTGGTTGTGGTCATTGCTAATCTTAAACCTAGAAAAATGAAATTTGGTGTATCAAATGGAATGGTACTAGCAACACAACATGACGGTGATATTATAATTCTACAGCCCGAAAAAGATGTTGCTCCAGGTTCTAAGATTTCATAGATGAATGATAAAGAATTAGTTAATCAAATCATTGAGGTATTACCTCAGTTACAATGCAAAAAATGTGAATATCCTGACTGCAAAAGTTACGCGCAATCTATAATCGATAAAAAAGAAAAAACCGATAAATGTGAACCAGGTGGTCCACAAACACAAAATCATATTAAAGCCTTACTGCATAATCAGGATTATCGTCCAAATGAACAAACAAAGGTGCATGAAATTGCTGATATCGTACGTGAAGAATGTATCGGCTGTACAATTTGTATTAAGGTATGTCCTGTTGATGCAATTGTTGGTGCTAGGCATATGATACATAAAGTATTAGAAGATCAATGTAATGGTTGTGAACTCTGTATAGACGAGTGTCCGGTAAATTGCATGTCGATGATAAAAGCTGATCAAAAAAATTGGGTATGGCCATCAAAACAATCAGAAGATTCTAAAAATAACTACTACCAAAGATTAGATAGATTAGACCGTATCAAAAAGGATAAGGAAGAAAATAGAAAAAAAGTTTTAGAAGATAGTGAAATGCAAGAATATATTAAATACGCCTTAGAAACTGAATCTAAAAAAAATAAAAATATCAAAAAGTATGAATAAAGATAAAATTGTAAAAGTCTTTGAGATACTCAGAAATCAAGATCCTGAACCGGTAACTGAATTAACATTTAAAAGTCATTTCCAATTACTCATAGCTGTTGTTCTCTCCGCTCAAGCTACAGATAAAAGTGTTAATGCTGCAACAAAAAAACTTTTCAAAGATGCTCCTTCGCCTGAGAAATTATTTAAACTAGGAGTTAATAAACTAAAAACATATATCAAAACTATCGGGCTTTATAATGCGAAGGCCGTTAATGTCATTGCAACATCAGAAATTATTTGGAAACAGTATAAAAATAAAATACCCCAAACAAGAGAAGAATTAATGAAGCTTCCTGGTGTTGGTAGAAAAACTGCAAATGTTGTTTTGAATAATGCTTTTGGACAGCACACTATTGGAGTAGATACACATGTCTTTAGAGTTTCTAACCGATTAGGTCTTGCTCCTGGGAAGACGGTTGAGATTGTTGAAAAAAAATTAATTAAGAATATTCCTGACGAATTTAAAAAACATGCACATCACTGGTTGATTATACTTGGGCGCTACACTTGTATTGCACGAAAACCCAAATGTTATGATTGTAAGATAGAAAAATTCTGTCCATTTAAATCCAAAACAAAAAGAGACTAGCTAATTAGTTATGAGAATCAGAAATAGTAATTTAAAGTGATTACCTATTTTCATATTTTTAGAAGTAACGTAAGCATACATTATAGTAAACTATGATTTATTTTTGATACTTTTCCAGATTTCTATCATTTCTGATGGCTCAGCATATTTGATATTTCTTTTTTTCATTTCATTTTTTATTTTATCTAGCCTGTTTTTGAACTTATCATTTGCAGATTTATTTAAATCATCCATATCGATATTTAAATGTCTAGATAAGGATATTAATGAAAAAAATAAATCACCAAATTCTTCGATGATGTGTTCTTGATCATTGCTATCAATAGCTTCATCTAACTCATCGGTCTCTTCACGAATCTTGTCAATGATTTTATCAATCTCAATCCAATCAAGCCCTATTGCTTTTGCTTCAAGTTGAAGCTTAATCGATTCTTCAAGTAGATTTTTTGACTTCATCTCCAAAATTATATAGTAATATAGCCAAATGAGTAGTTCTAGACAATCAATGTTAACATCATGGCTAGCTTCAAATAGTTTTGATAAGGATTCTATTTCTGTACTATCTGCTGATGCAAGCTTCAGACAATACTATCGAGCTACTAAAAGTAATATATCCTATGCTGTAATGGATTGCCCTCCGGAAAAAGAGAATCTTGAAAGCTTTTTATTGATAACTGAAAAGCTTAAAAATGCAAAACTTAATGTGCCAGAAATATTTGAAGTAGATAGAGAAAAAGGATTTCTCATTATGACTGACCTTGGTGATAATTTATATTCTAAAAAACTCAATGATGAAACTGTATATTGTTTGTACACAGATGCATTAGAGGCAATTGTAAAGATGCAAACTAAAGTTGATTGTTCGGAATTAGACGATTTTGATAAATATTATGAAGAAGAAAATAATTTATTTACTGACTGGTTCTTGAAGAAAAATCTTAAGACTGAATTAGATGCAGCTTTAGAAAAGGAGATCACTTTAGAATTTAATAAGATTAATTCGATTATAAAATCGATTCCAAAAACATTTGTTCACAGAGATTATCATTCAAGGAATTTACTAATAACGGATACAAATAATCCTGGTATTATTGATTATCAAGATGCTGTAATTGGACCTGTTACATATGATTTAGTGTCACTACTTAAAGACTGTTATGTCAGCTGGAATGATGGTTTGATTGAAGATATGTTGGAGAGTTTTTTTAATAGAATGAAATCAAGTATGATAAATAATATTTCGGATTTCAGATACTGGTTTGAAATAACTGGATTGCAAAGACATATTAAAGCTATTGGAATATTTTCTAGATTGAATTACCGTGATAATAAAAATAGCTACTTAAAGGATATACCTAGAACATATACTTATATTAAGAAAGTGCTTAATAAATATGAAGAGTTATCAGGACTAAATAAAATTTTTAGTGACTTAGAAGTTAGTAATAAGATTAATACATGAAAGCGATAATTTTATCCTCTGGTAAAGGCAAAAGAATGATGCCGCTTACTAAAGACATGCCTAAACCTATGTTAGAAATACATGGTGAAACACTGCTTTTAAATAAAATAAAAATGTTAGAAAAGATATCTATTGATAGCATCTTTGTAAATGTTGCTTACAAAAAAGAAATTATAAAACAATACATAACGAGTCTTGATCAAGACATTAATATCATAGATGAAGGAAATGAGCCTCTGGGTACAGCTTCGGGCATTAGAAATATTGCTCATAATTTTAATGATGAATCATTTATTGTTATCAACAGTGATGTCATAACTGATTTTAATCTCATCACACTTAAAGATTTAGACCTAGGAAATAAATTAGGTCATATTGTATTAGTTAAAACTCCTGATTATTTAGATGGTGATTTTGAAATTGAAAATAATTGCATTGTTAAAGGTAGAAAATATATATTCACAGGTATTGGTAAGTACCACACAGATCTTTTTAAAAAATATAATAGTCAGAACTTAGGCGATATCTTAAGAGCAGAAAAAGATATAGGGTTTACTGTTTATGACGGTCATTGGATGGATATAGGAACGCCTGAGCGTCTAGAAAAAGTCAGGCAACTAACACAAGGCTCCAAGTAATTAAGAAAGCACCTACCACTCTTCTGTAAGCTATCGGATAATTGTAAGAGAGTTTCTCAAATAAAACAAAAATTGTTAAAACGATTACCCAAAGTATATTCATCACACCTAATGCAAAAAGGGTAAGCATTAATGCCCAACAGCATCCCACACAATAAAAACCATGTTTGTATCCAACAATAAATGCGCCTAGTTTACCGTCTTGCCAATTGTTTGTTAGAAAACTCAAAGGTGATTGACAAACATTTAAACATGCATCTTTATATGGTGTAAATTGATAAATACCTGCCATCATCAAAACTAATGCAGCCAAATAAGCATGCATCGGTTCCATCATCATATTAAGATAGCCATTGGTATGAAGAAAATATTGAGGGAATGTTATAAATAAACTAAATAAAACCCAACTCGACAAGTAACCTGATAGAAGAATCATTGGAGATGCTGATTCCTGACCTTGCATTTTCTTTCGCGCATTAAGCGTTGTATATAATAACAGCATTGGAAGGATTGATGGTGTCATCATAGCTATCATCATCACAGCCCACATCATAAATAATAAAAAGAAATCACTAAAAACCCACGTATTACCCATTGGAGGCATCCAAGTTAATACCTCTGTAATAATGCTCGAATCAGAATTCATAGCCATAGGTTTATCCATATCCATGGATTTTTCCATGTCACTTTTTCCCATCTCCATTTTATCTTTTTCCATATCCATATTGTCATTAGACATATCCATATTCATAGTTGATGGATTATCAATAAAGGGAAGAGTGTTCATGTGCCATCCCATACCTAGTATGTATAGCCAAGAAAATAATAAAACACATGCGACACCAACGTAAACTATCATTCGATCTTTAAGTGGAGCTTGCATTATTTTGTCTATCATTGGTCTCTCAAAACAGATATGGCCTGCAGAAAATACAGGCCATATGATACATACTAGAAGTTATACTTCTATAGCTTCTTGCTTGTTCGCACCATCGAAGTAAACGAATGGTGAGCTTAAGCCGTTTCCGCCTTCCCATGAATGGCTAATTCCATGATCATTGTATGTAAGCTTTGAAGCTTTACTTACAGTAATTGGGTAAGGTGGCGCAACTGCTAGAGGTGTGTCGTGAACTACGACTGGACGACCGCCCGCGCCTCCAAGTTGTTCCATTTTATTTTCAGCAATACCTTCTACAATCACGTGTCTTGTAGGAGCATTGACCATATATGTAATTTTTGCTCTTTTAGTTGGTAAATATTCACGAGGAGCGCCTTTTTCACCTTTACCTAAACTAGCTATAACACCTAAGTGTCCGCCGTGGGCTCCGTGATAAGCTTCTCTTAATGCATTAAACTGTGCATCGTTTGCTCTCTGGTCAATATAAACTGCCATCTCAAATTGCCCTTTCAAAAGGTTTTCTGGTGCATTCAACCACATAGAAACATTCAAGCCGCTCACATCAACATTTCCAACGTGACCTTTTTCAATATTCCATGTCAAGAAAGCTTTACAGAAACCTTGAGTAGGATCTAAAAGAAGAAGACATGGACAAATAGTGTCACATGTACAAGATTCAAAATATGTGCCTCTTAAATACATAGTATGATCGGCTTTAGCGGCATTAGCATCATCGGAACCAAACATAGAACCAATGATAGGTGTAGCTGCAGCTACAGTACCTAAACCTTTAAGAAAACCTCTTTTAGAATCTGAGACTTTTTTATTGTCTTTTTTCATAATTTTTTTCCATTTAATTAAATGTACAGTATTAGCAAACGCTAATAATGTAATACCCCTCTAACATTTTAGTCATAAATATTCCTAATATCAAAATATATTATTAGTTTATAAGTCAAACTGATGTGTCCATTAGACAGATGTCAAACAACAATTAATCATTAATATAGGATTAGGGGTATAAATATATATAAATGATGAAATGAATTATGATAAAGTAGTAGATGTAATTACGACTAAGGGGGTCAAATGAGACATTTTAAACTTCTATCTGTACTACTACTTACAGGAATTATCACTGCATGCGGTGGCGGAACATCTGCTCCATCAGAATATATGGTGAAAGTTTATCCAATTGAAAATGATTTCGATCGTTTTGAAGAAGTTGGTCCTGTATCATCTCGCGATGCATGTACAGCTAAGGCTATGGAAATGAAAGCAGCAGCTTACGAATGCCAGCCTAAATAAATATTTACGTTTATTGCGTAAGATTATAAACCGCTAAATTCTAGATTTAGCGGTTTTTTTATGATTGGAATTCTTTAATAAAGTTCTGAGCGTGTTGGTATAGTGTCATTGATACTTGGCCAGCCTCTTTTGATATTACCTTATCGTCTAATTGAGTTATAGGAACAACAGGGTTTGTTGAGCTTGAACAAAAAATTTCATCAGATTCAAATAAATCATCTTTTGAAATTTCGCATTCAGAGAATTCAATATTATATTTTTTAATGAGATCAGTTAAAAATTTTCTTGTGATGCCGGGTAGTAGTTTGTTACTGAGAACAGGTGTCTTAATGACATTATTAGTTACAATAAAAACATTACTCGCAGAGCCTTCTGTGAGATATCCATCTCGTATTAATAAAGCTTCGTATGCCTTTTTATCGTAGGCTTTATTTTTAATTAATACGTTAGCTAGCAAAGAAGTAGATTTAATATTTGACTTAAGCCACCTATAATCATCCTCACAAATTGCTCTTTTACCTTTTTTAATATCTTGTTTGCTAAAAGGTATGTAACTTTCACCCATTATAAGTACTGTGGGCTTACCTGATTTTGCATAAATATGGTTTCTTGTTTTATCTACGCCTCTCGATATGTGTATGTAAATGTAATGATTAATATAATTATTTTTAGAAACAAGATCTTTGATAATATCTATTATTTGCATGTCATCTATAATCGACGAGTCTATGTTAATTGAGTTTAAACTGCTTTTTAGTCTCTTAAGATGGTTTTCAACATAGAAAATATGTCGATTATAGATAGGAACGAGTTCGTATACACCATCACCAAATAAAAATCCTCTATCTAATATAGAAAGCTTTGCTTCATTTTTTTGCGTATAATTTCCATCTAGATAAACAGTTTCTGTCTGCGACATTATAAGTCCATTAATAAAGAATCAACTGTTCTTCGGTATAAAGATCCCTGATTTACATTCTCTAGTGCAGTCAACTTATAGGTTTGTAGAATTTCATCATTTAGTTTTACATGCATGAACCCTATAGTTTCATTTTGTTTAATTGGCGCGGTCAGCTTTCTATCTATTACATATTGATATTTTAAATTTTTCTTTTGACGCCTCGGGATAGTTATGGATCTGTCTTCTTCGACGCCAAATTTTATTTCAGTTTTGTCTCCACCGTAGACATTTGCATTTGAAATTGCTTCATTTTTTTTAAATAGTTTGTGGGTTTCAAAAAACCTAAAGCCATATTCTAACAATGTTCGACTAGACTGAATTCTTACATCTGGGTTAGGGGCGCCCATTACAACAGCAATTAATCTTCTCGATCCACGTTTTGCTGAACTTGCTAAACAATATCCTGCGGCACTTGTAAAGCCTGTTTTGATTCCATCAACATTATCGTCTATGAACAATAGTTTATTTCTTGAGTACTGTTTGATTTCATTAAAGGTAAATGACTTAGTCGAGTAAAGCTTGTATAAATTAGGAAAATTTGTAATTAAAGATCTTGATAATGTAGCTATATCCTCTGCAGTTGTATATAAACTGTCATTCGGAAGTCCTGTAGAATTTGTATAATTGGTATTTTCAAGCCCTATATTATCTGCAATTTGATTCATGTAAGTAGAAAATGTTTTTTCATCTCCTGAGATATGTTCAGCAAGCGCCACACTAGCATCATTCCCTGATACAGTTATAACTCCTTGCAGTATATCTCTTAATTTTATTTTTTTACCTACTTCTATAAACATTTTTGAACCACCAGTTTTCCAAGCTTTTTTACTTACTAAAATATCTTCGTCTAAAGAGATATTTTTCGCATTCAGCTCTGTGAATGCTATATATGCAGTCATCATCTTAGTGATACTTGCGGGTGGCAGTGTTAAATCTTTATTGGATGAAGCTAATATCATTCCACTATCAAAATCCATTAATACATAAGATTTCACATTTAATTTTGGAGCAGGAGGAATTGGTGATGCGTAGGAGAGACATACAACCGAGAGGCTTAAAATTATTGAACTTATAAACTTGACCATATGTTTTATATTACCATAACAAGTATAACTGTTATTGTATTTTTATTTCTTCAGCCAATGTATAAACTGCCAAGGCATAAAGCCTGCTTCTATTATAACGAGTAATTGTATAAAAGTTATTATGACCAAAGCTATAAATTTTGTCGTTTCCCTCTATTCTTTTTATTACTGAGAGTTTTTCTTTAAAATCTATACTCTCTCGTGATGTAATATTATTTTTATATAAATATTCATAGTAAATGTGTGGCTTGTAAGTTTTTTTGGAAAGTTTCTCAAGATATGACTGGTCATTATCCTTTGTTAGGTCTGTTAAAATTTTACCATTTCTTTTCCACCCATTTCTTTTGAGATAATTTGCCACGCTCCCTATAACATCAGCATTTGAATCCCATAAGTCAGCATATTTATCGCCATCAAAATCAATCGCATAGTTTCTATAAGAGCTCGATATAAACTGTGGCTTGCCGAGCGCGCCAGCATAAGAACCCTTTATGACAGATGGGTTTAAGTTATTTTCCCTACATAATAATAAAAAATTTTCGAGCTCAGCTTTATAAAACTGATGTCTTCTTCCTTTGTTTGGTCCGAGAGACAAGGATGCGAGTGTATCAAAAGTTTTAAATTTTCCTAAGTTTTTACCATACCTAGTCTCAATACCTATAATGGCAGTAATAATCTCTTTTGGTACTCCAAAATTATCTTGTGCTTTTTTTAATATTTTTAAATTATCTGACATAAATTTTCTGCCATTTTCAATGTTTGATTTGTTTACAAATAACCCTTTATAGTTAATACATTTTTTTTCCTTTAATTCACACCCATTCCATGTAAGTCTTCGCTCTGGTGCTTTTTTAAAAAATTTTTTAAGTTTTTTTTCTTCTTTTATTGTACTAAATAATTTTTGTAATTCTTCTTTATCAAATTTGTGTTTGTTATGCATCTCATCAATGAAATCTCTAACTAGATCCGAATTGTATGAACTATTTGCTGATATATTTAAGCTGGAAAATATTGCCACAAAGATAATTATATATTTCATTATTTCCTCATTAGTCTTTGGTGAGATTTGATAGACATTATAATTCCAAGTGCAGCAAATACAGTTAACATAGATGTGCCCCCATAACTCATAAATGGTAAAGGTGCCCCAACGACAGGGAGTATACCCACAACCATTCCTATATTAACAAGTACATATAAAAAAATAGTTAAAATTAAAGTTCCAGATAATATTCTTGAGAAATTATCTGTTGCTTTAATTGAGATACTCATGCCCCTAAAAACTACCAAAACATATAATATTACCAATATAGAAACGCCTACAAAACCAAACTCCTCTCCAAATGCAGAAAATATAAAGTCCGTATGATTTTCAGGAAGGAAATCTAGCTTAGATTGTGTGCCATTGTTATAACCCTTTCCAAACATACCGCCTGATCCAAGAGCAATCTTTGATTGAGCTAGATGGTACCCGGAACCCAAGACGTCTTGATTAGGACTGAAGAAAGATAGTATTCTTGATTTTTGATAATCATACATGAACGACCAAAGTAATGGGATTGCTCCTATCGCTACTGCAGATCCTAGGAAAATATGAGATAGCTTTATGCCTGAGAGTAATATAGCAATTATACCTGAACTAGTAATCAAAATAGCCGTACCAAGATCTGGTTGTTTAGCGATAAGGATAGCGGGGGCTATGATGATAACAACTGCAATTACAAGATTTTTAAGTCGGGGAGGTAATGATTTATCAGAATAAAATGAGGCAATCATAAGTGGCACAAAAAGTTTCATCAACTCTGATGGCTGAAATCTAAAAAAATAGAAATCTAGCCAACGATCAGCAGATTTACCTACTCCGAAAAATATTGTAAGGATTAATAAAAGTATGCCTATAGAGTATAAAACGGGAGAAAATAATCTAAAATTGTCTGGATGAATTTGTGCAAGAAATACCATAGCAGACATACCAATTAGAATTCTTACGATTTGTTTAATAACTAGATTAATATCACCATTTGATACACTATATAAAGTAGTTAATCCTATTATGACAATAGACATAACTATGGTGAGTAACTTCACGTCTAATTTGAATAAAGATGAAAAGCCACCAAATTGAGTAGAATCATAATTCATCGTGCTGCAACCTGTTTTTTTATTTTTTTGAAGTAAAAATTCATAACATCTCTTGCTATAGGAGCTGCAACAGCTGACCCGCTTCCGCCATTATCAACGATTACAGAAACAACAATCTCAGGATTTTCAAAAGGTGCGAAACTTATAAATAAGGCATGATCCTGCAATGATTTTTTACCAGTTTTACCTTTATCTAGGTTATAAACTTGTGCTGTGCCAGTCTTACCTGCGAACTCAACTCCTTCAATTTCTTTGAGATGAGAGGCAGTTCCAATTTTTTTATCGTAAACCACTCTCCACATCGATTCATTAACTACATGCAAGCTATCATGATCGATATCAATTTTAATTTTATTTTCATTGTAACCATATTGTTCAGCTTTATTATTATTCATACTCATTAAAAATAAGTGAGGTGTGATGCTCTCACCTCCACTTGCTAACAGTGCTGTTGCATTTGCTAATTGTATTGGGGTAACAAGAAAATACCCTTGACCAATACCTATATTTAATGTTTCACCTGGATACCAAGGTGCTTGTCTAGATTGATTTTTCCATTCTCGTGATGGAAGTAGACCCAGCTTTTCACCATACAAATCAATGAATGTCTTTTCGCCAAAACCAAATTTTTTTAATTTTTCATGCATAAAGTCTATTCCTGATATTTTGGCTAGGTCATAAAAAAATACATCGCATGAGCCGGCAACTGCTGAGGATAGATTGACATCCTTGTGTCCATCTTTCTTCCAGCACTTAAATGGCCTTTTATAATTTTTCAATTTGTATTCTCCTGAGCACCCTATATACTTTGACTTATCAATTATACTATCCTCCAATGCTACCAAACCAAAAAATGGTTTTAGAGTTGAACCTGGCGGGTATTGACCTGTAAGAGCTCTATTAAATAGTGGTCTCGCCTTGTCATTTAAAAGTTTTTTATAATCTTTTGATGAAATACCATTTACAAATAAATTATTGTCAAAGCCTGGATGGCTAACAAAAGCCAGGATATCTCCATTTTTTGGATTCATAATAATTATAGAACCCTTTTTATTTTTTAATAGTCCATATGAAAATTTTTGAAGATTAGCATCAATGGTAAGAAAAATATCTTGACCTTTAAGAGCAGGTTTTTTTTCTAATACTCTAATAATTTCATTATTTGCATTCGTCTCTAATTTTTCATATCCAGGAGTTCCTGATAAAAGATTTTGATAAAATCTTTCGATACCAGTTTTACCGACACTCGTCATACCATCTTTTAGTTTTATCACTGAATCAAGGTCATTTTCAGATAGCTTGCCTGTATAACCGAGCAAATGTGATGTTGCCTCGGGGTAAATGTATCTTCTATTTGATTTTATTATTAATTCCATCTCTGGAAGTAAATATTGATCGACAGATAATTTTGTAAATTCTTCTATTGTAGTATTATTTTTTAGAGTGACTTCTTTTAATTTTTTGTTTGAGAATTGAGATTTAATTTCATTGATTTGATCACTATTAAATTTAAAAACTTTATTGGCATTAATTAGAAAATTATCAACTGATTTAATATTCTCTTTTTTTGCGATTATATCAAATGTATCGAAGCTCTCTGCTAAAACAGTACCATTCCTATCGTAAATATTTCCACGAATAGGTTCTATTGGTCTTATGCGTATTCTGTTGTCTTCTGACTTTACAGTGTAAAGCTCATGATTTGTAATTTGTATGTTGTAGATATGACTTAAATAAAACGCTGCTATAATTGAAACTGCCGCAACTGCGAATAGCGCTCTAACTTTGTGCGAGGCCCTGTCTTTAATAGGATTATTAATTTCTTCCCAACTAGTTTTTTCTTCAAACCTTCTCTTTTTTCTGATAGTCTCATTTCGATACTTGCTTACCATATATGTATTATATGTAAGAATGTCAAAAGAAAAACTAAAAATAGAGAAACGGTGATTTAACATGGATTTAATACCAATAATACTTGGATTTGTGGGTCTGCTTACTGCATATGGACTATATGTAGTAGTAAAACAATACCCTGCTGGCGATAAGAATTTAACTGATATTTCTGATGAAATTCACTTAGGTGCTATGGCATTTATGAAAAAAGAATACTCAATTCTATTTATGTTTTCTTTAATCTTGATAGTCGGAATATATATAGGCCTTGGTCTTGATAGCACAATTGCTTTTATTGTTGGAGCTTTAAGTTCATCAATTACTGGATTCATAGGTATGTACACTGCAACAAAAGCAAACGTTAGAACAGCAACAGCTGCTCAGAATTCAGGTGTAAGTGATAGTTTATCTGTTGCTTTTTTTGGAGGTTCAATTATGGGACTTACAGTTGCAGCAATGGGACTTCTTGGCCTTGGACTTTTATATATATTATATGGTTCCGATCCAGAAACCGCTTCTACAATTCATGGTTTTGGTATGGGCGCATCAACGGTAGCATTATTCTCAAGAGTGGGTGGAGGAATTTTTACTAAATCAGCTGATGTAGGCGCGGATCTAGTTGGTAAAGTTGAAAAAAATATCCCAGAAGACGATCCTAGAAACCCAGGTGTTATTGCAGATAACGTAGGAGATAATGTTGGTGATGTTGCTGGAATGGGTTCGGATATTTTTGAATCATATTGTGGCGCTATAATTGCAACGATAGCTATCGCATCGACAATGATTCAAGCAGATCTAATCCAACTTGGAACAAGAGAGACGCTGATGTTTCTTCCTCTAGCCTTGGCATCATTAGGATTGATATGTTCAATAATAGGTATACTTATTATAAAATCCTTAGCTTCAAGGAAAAGTAGTGATGAAACAAACATTGCAAATTCACTAAGAGGTGGAACCTTTGCTGCCGCAATCTCCTTTATCATTTTAGCTTACTACCTAATTATATCTCTTGGTGTAACAGAAAATGCTTGGTTTGCAGTTCTATCTGGAACAATTGGGGGAATTATCATCGGCCTGGTAACAGAATATTATACAGGTGGTGCACCGGTTAGAAAAATTGCAGAGCAAGGTCAAACTGGATCTGCAACTGTTATTACTACAGGTTTATCAATTGGCCTTCAATCTGTTGTCATTCCAATATTAACTCTTGTTGTAATAATTTTCTTATCAAATCATTTTGCTGGATTGTATGGCGTGGGAATAGCTGCAGTTGGTATGTTAGCTACTGTCGGAATTACAATGGCTATTGATGCGTATGGTCCTATTGCAGATAACGCTGGTGGGATCGCTGAGATGGGCGCACTGGGTGAAGATACAAGAAAAATAACAGATAGTCTCGATGAAGTAGGAAATACAACCGCTGCTATAGGAAAAGGTTTTGCTATAGGAGCGGCTGCTCTTGCTGCCTTGGCAATAATAACTGCCTTTGTTCAAGAGGTTAACCACAGTCATATGTTATCAGGCAAAGAGCCAATACAGCTATTACTAACCGATACTAATGTACTTATAGGATTATTTATAGGAGGTATGATTCCGTTTCTAGTTGGATCACTAACTATAACTGCAGTTGGTGATGCTGCGTATACGATGATTAATGAAATTAGAAGGCAGTTTAAAGAAATTCCTGGCTTACTCGAGGGAACTGGTAAACCAGATAATCAAAAATGTGTAGAGATAGCGACTGAAGCTGCATTGAAAAAAATGGTGCTCCCAGGTGCTATTGCTGTTTTTTCTCCGGTTATTGTTGGACTAATGTTTGGTCCTGAAATGTTAGGAGGTCTACTTGGAGGTGGTCTTGTAAGTTGCATACTACTTGCACTGACAATGTCCAATGCTGGTGGAGCTTGGGACAATGCAAAAAAATATGTTGAGAAAGGCAATCATGGTGGTAAAGGATCAGATACTCATAAAGCAACTGTAGTTGGAGATACTGTAGGCGACCCTTTAAAAGATACCTCTGGACCATCGATGAATATACTGATTAACGTTATGGCAATTGTAAGTCTTGTCATAGCACCACTACTATAAACAAAACAGGAGAATGTCTATGAATGTACTTTTTTTAGGTGCGCCTGGTTCAGGCAAAGGGACTCAATCAAAAAAAATTGAGACTGAATTTAATATTCCTCAAATTTCAACAGGTGATTTGTTGAGAGCAGAAACAGCATCAGGTTCTGAAATGGGTGAAGAGTTAAAAAGAATAATGTCATCAGGAAAATTTGTTAGCGATGAAATTGTATTGGGATTAGTTTCTAAAAAAATAACATCCGAAGATTGCAAAAATGGTTTCATTCTAGATGGCTTCCCAAGAAATTTATCACAGGCCTCTAGTTTGGATACGTTGTTGACCGATCTAAATGTATCGCTAGAGTATGTTTTTTTAATAGACGTACCAACAGATCTTATAATAAAAAGATGTGTAGGAAGGGTCACATGTAATAAGTGCGGTAAGATAGAGAATGAATATTTTTCAGATATCAAAGAAGGACATAAATGTGATGATGATGGGGTATTTGTTAAAAGGGCCGATGATAATGAAGAAACTGTTACAAACAGACTGAAAGTCTATAGCGAACAAACTGAGCCAATCATTAAATTTTATGAGGAAAAAGGGATATTACATAGAATTGTTGGTGGCGAAGATGGTCCACAAAGATTAACTGATGAGATTATATCGATTATCAAAAATTGAATATATGACTGATGAGGTCATAAAATGCTATAATCCAGCATGATGAAATCAATCAGTGCTCGTAAAATACTACCTTTTTTAATTCTTGCGCTAGTATCCATGGAAGCTAGCGCAAGCATAAATAACTTTTTTGATGGAATCTCATCATCTATAGAGAAAACTTTTTCTAAATTCAATACAAAGTCATACACAATATCTATTAATCAAGGTCAATTGATCGATGAAGAAAAGCTGAACAAAATTGATACAGGCTTATCTAAAGATCAAGTTTTGTACCTACTAGGAAAACCTTCAACAACAAATCCTTTCGTATCTGACCAATGGAATTACCTATATTTCAATAACTCCAATCAAAAAGAAATTAAAAAGCTTGTTATTTATTTTAAGAACGAGAAAGTTTTTAAAATCTTAGTCCAAGATGAGATTTATAAAAAACTTGGTTTGAATATAGCAAAAGAATCGTCATTGATTAAAGGGCCTGCTAACATTCAAATAGTTAAAACTGATAAGGATATTAAGCCAATAATACTAACACTGGAAGATAATATAGTTTTAAGTAGTGAAATTGATGTCTGTAATGTAAATGACTTTGAAACATTTGCAGACGTAAGGACACTGTATGATAGTGATGAAACAACACTAGAAATTAGAGCAGATAATCAAAGTCAAACTGGAAATGAGTTTAAAGCAGAGGGCAATGCGGAGGCAGAAAGACAAAAAGACTTCCTAAAAGCTGACACTATAATCTACGATACGGTAAATAAAGATCTATCCGCATCTGGAAGCGTAAAATATTTTGAACAGGATATTTCTGTTTATTCGAATTCAGCAAACTACTCTAGTAGTAAAAATGAAATTAATTTCTCTAAGGCTACATATCACTTATCTAATGAAAATGGCTCAGGTTATGCAGATGATATTTTTATTAAAAATAATAAAGATATAGTTTTAAAAAATGGAACTTTTACTTCTTGTAGCATAACAGATCCTGATTGGGAGCTTACATCTACAACTACAACACTATATAACGATATAGACAGAGGTCATTCTTATAACATGTTACTTAAATATAAGAATGTACCAGTATTCTATACGCCATTCATAAGCTTTCCGTTATCAGATGAAAGACAATCAGGCATATTAACACCCTCTTTTGGGTCTGCTGGTGATAGCGGTACTTATTTATCCGTTCCATATTATTTTAACCTTGCAAAGAATTATGATTTAACTGTTGAAGTAAAGTCACTTAGTGATCGAGGAATACTGATTGACAATGAATTTAGATATTTAGGGTCTAAATCAACATCTTTAATAAATTTCACACACTTGGATAGTGATGATGAATTTGGTGATGATAGGTATCTATATTCGCTTAAAGACAATAGAACTTTAATTAATACAACAAGCAGGAGTAATGAAGGACAATCAACTAATGGTATGACAATGTATAGTAGTATTTCATACAGCAGGGTATCTGATCTTAATTATTTTGATGACTTTGGAAATTCTTTAAGCACTGCAAGCCAGTCAAGTGTAGAAAGAAATATGAGCATATTTGGAGCCAACTACTTAAATAAAGGAAGACTAGATTACGAAATATCATCTATTACGTATCAGCCATCACAAGTGGGAGTATCAGAACAATATGAAACTAGTCCATCAATACTGCTCAACTACAGTAATATCGGAACAAGAGATAAGTATAACTATAATATTAAGGCAAGATTTGATGAATTTAAGCACAAAGATAGTTCCAAAACTGAAGGAAGTAGATATGTATTTTACCCAAGCATACGAATGCCTGTTATTAGAGAGGGTTGGGAACTACATCCTAAATTAGGAATTAGGTATATTGATTACAATCTTAATGATAGTTCAATGAATTCAAAATCTAAAACTACACCGATAGCTAGCCTGAGAGGCAAGTTATATTTCGATAAACAAATAGGAAATAGATTATATACTATGGAACCGGAAGCGTATCTTCTATACGTGCCTGTAGGAAACCAAGATGATAATCCTATTTTTGATAGCGGACTAAAGGAATTTAAATATTCTTTATTTTCAGAGAATCAATTCTATGGAGAGGATAGACTAAATGATGCTAAACAATTAGCTTTAGGATTGACACATAGAATAATTGATGAGGACTCTGGTGATGAATTATTTACTGGTACAATCGGGCAAATATTATACTTCGATGATCGTGATGTTAACTTAATTTCTAACACAAAAAAACATTCTGATTCATCAAACATAATTGGCTTAGTCAGTGCGCAAATTAGTGAAAAGAGTTTACTGTCTATTGGTTCTGTTTTTAATCCTCATTCCGGACATGGGATGAGAAATGCATTTAGATATCGTTATGACAACAGCACTGGTTTAAGAAATAAAATTTTTAATGCAGACTATAGGTTCATTAGAGGTGCAGAAGAAGAAATAGATTTATCTGGTGTATATTCATTCAATAGAAATTTCTCAGCTGTCGGAAAATTTAATTATTCATTCTCAAATAATCGAAGTAACGCTGAAGACTTAATTGACACGATGTTTGGTATAGAGATGAATAGCTGCTGTTATGCTATAAAAATAGTCGCCAGAGACTATTGGACTGGTACGAAAAAAGATAATGTTCTATATTTTGAATTCTTACCAAAGGGCTTGACTACATCAAATAATAGTACGGCGTCTCTTCTAAGAAAAGGAGTACCTGGGTATGAGGATAAAACTAGATATGAATAAAATCATACAGCTATTATTTTTTTTCATACTGATTATAAGCAATCACTCATTTTCTTATGAGGATAGAATCATTGCGATTATTAATGACGATGTGATTCTTGAATCAGAGCTTACTGAAAAGTTGGCTTCCATAAGAGTAGAGAATATGAGTAAACTCCAATTTGCTAAGCTTAAAAAAGATACATTAGATATACTTATAGAAGAGTCATTATTAAAACAAGCCGCTAATAGACTAGGCATAAATATCTCAGATATAGATTTGAGGAACACGGTTAAGCAGATTGCACAAAGCCAAAATTTGACAGTGTTACAACTTAAAGATGCGGTAGAAGCGCAAAACATGGACTATCTTAAATATTTAGATAATCTAAGAAGAAAAGTACAAATTCAAGAATTATTTAGGACACAATTTACAAATAGAGCATATATATCTGAAGAGGAATTAAAGAGCTACTTGAAGAAAAACAGTTTAATGGATGATGTAAATGTTAAATTAAATATTACTGAATACCTTATAGAGGATGAAAGTAAAAAAATAGATATCGCTAAGATTAATGTACTTATGAGTAGCATTAAAGAAAATGGTTACAAAGATACACAGAAAAGATATCCGAATAATAAAGTGATCGTTAATAATATGGAGAATATTCAATTAAAAAATCTTCCTGATAGTTATCAAAATAACTTGAAGATTCTTGATTCAAAAAAATTCAGTAAGTCTTTTACAACAGGTAGAGGTCATGTGCTATTGAAAGTGGATAGCGCTGATCTTTTAACGGAAGAGTTTAAAGTTAGCCATATATTAATGAAAACTAATCCAATGGAAGATACCGATTATGTAAAAAATAAATTTTATGAAATCAAAAAACAAGTAATTAAAAATAATAACTTCTCTAGCTATGCAAGAAAATACTCACTCGATACGGCCTCTGCGATAAAGGGCGGTTCATTAGGGTGGATTGAAAAAAAATCAGTTGTTCCAGAATTTCGCTCTGTGATGGCAAATCTAAAAATAGGAGAGATTAGTGAGCCTTTTAAAACTCAATATGGATGGCATATAATGCATTTAGAAGACAAGAGAATTAAAAATATTACTGATGATATAATAAGAGGTAAAGCAATAAATATCCTTAAAGAAAGAAAGGTTCAGGTAGCAAAAAAAGAATGGCTTACAAAACTGAAAGATCAAGCATACATCGAAATTATTAATGAGTAATAATATAGCAATTACCCTTGGGGATCCTGGAGGTATTGGCCCTGATATAGCTGTGATGATGGCTGAAAAATATATAAAGAGCTATCATATTATAATAACTGATCCTAAATTATTAATAGAAAGTTCTAAAAGTTTGAAGATAAAGATAATTATCAATGAGCTTAAAGATATCAATGATACCCCGTTAAAAAAGAAGGGAGTCTTAAATGTACTGCCTATAAAATTAATAAAAAAAAATAAACCAGGGTTTATGAATCCTGATAATGCTCCTTTTGTAATTAATGCAATTGAAGTAGCTGCAACAGGATGTCTGAATAAAAAATTTGGAGCAATGGTTACAGGTCCTATATCTAAATATATTCTTAATGAAGGTGGTTATAAAATTTCTGGACACACAGAGTTTCTTGCAAAAATATGTAAATCTAAATCAATAATGATGTTGATGAATGATAAATTGAAAGTAACTTTACAAACTATCCATATTCCTCTTCATAAGGTATCAAAAGATATTACTAAAAAAAGCATCATAGATAAAATTACAATTATAAATAATGATATGAAAAGTAAGTTTGGATATAAAAAACCTAAAATACTTGTTTGTGGACTAAACCCTCATGCAGGTGAAGATGGAATTTTGGGCGATGAGGAAATAAAAGTGATCAAACCTGCAATTAAATCATTAAGACAAATGGGCATTGACATAGATGGCCCAGTCCCTGCAGATACTGCGTTCATTGAAAAATTTGTTAATCAATATGATGTAATACACACAATGTATCACGATCAGGGTTTACCTGTTATAAAGTATGACGATTTTAGTAAGACTACTAATGTGACACTTGGTCTACCAATAACGAGGGTATCAGTTGATCATGGTACTGCTACAGAACTAGTTGGTAAAGGAACGGTAAATATATCAAGCTTTGTACAAGCGCTTAAAGTCGCTCGAGATATTTCAAAAAGTGCATTATAAAAAGAAACTTGGGCAACACTTCTTAGTTGACCAAAACATAATAAATAAATTAGTAAGGTTCATAGCTCCGAATAAAGATGATGTAATTTTAGAAATAGGACCTGGAGATGGAGCATTATCCAAATCAATTATTCCATTAATTAAGAGGTTTTATCTTATAGAAAAAGATAAAGATTTATTTGATGAACTTTATCTACTTTTGATGCAGAACAAAAATGGCGAGATTATTAACAGTGATGTTCTAAAATTTGATTTTACCTCAATCCAAGAAAAATTCAGGGTTATCGGTAATCTTCCATATAATATATCAACAGAAATAATATTTATGGTATGTAAAGTATGCAATATTATTGATATACACTTTATGTTACAAAAAGAAGTGGTAGATAGAATGATCGCAAATCCTAATACAAAAACTTACGGAAGACTAAGTGTAATGACACAAGTCTATTTCCAAGCTACTAAGTTATTTGATATATCAGAAAACGTTTTTGCGCCTAAACCAAAGGTAAAATCTTCATTTATACGATTGTTACCTAAAGAGTACATTTTTAATGATAAAAAACATGAGGACATATTTTACAAAATTGTAAAAAAGGCGTTTGAAGGCAGAAGAAAAATGATTAGAAGTTCCCTTAGTGAATATTTCGAAGAAAAAGATTACGATACAATCAAAATAGATTCTAAAAAAAGAGCAGAAAACTTAAGCATTAATGATTATTTACTTCTAAGCCGTTATGTTCATAAAAATTAGTTCATTCATATTATTTTATAATTTCCTCTATCATTATTTTAAGTTCTTTATTTGGTATCTCGGGGATAATCAAATTCAAATTGAACTAGCATTGTATAAAGGATTGTTGGCTTTTTTATCAGGATTATTATTTATAATGTTTATTCATTTTGTATTTTTTCCAAAAAAGATTTTAGATGCTCCTCAAATTAAAACATTCCCGCCATTGATAATGCTTTTTTCAATAAATTTAGGATTTGGAGTTGGTATATATAATTTATATGTGTCTCAGTTATATTCTCTTCCAAGTTTTCTTAATTTCTTAAGATCAACAGAATTAGGAATTGTTTTGATATTAACGTCGTTTTTACTCATCTATTTGTCAGTAAAATTATTCAAATTTCACCAAGAAGATCCAAATCCCACAACTAAATCAAATACACTAATAACAGAAGGGATTTTTAAATACATTAGGAATCCTATGTATCTGTCATTAGTATGCTTCCAACTTAGTATTGGCTCATTACTTAGTTTCCTTCATATAAGTTTTTTTTCGCTTTTTACGTTATTTATCTTACATTTTTTTATAATAAAGAAAGAGGAATCTTACTTAAGAGATAAATTCGGTGAACAATATATCATCTATACACGAACTTCAAGAAGATGGATTTGATTGTAGCTTGTTATACTCTGGAGTATATATAAGTTTCTCGTCCTTGAATGCCAAGGTGTAGCTACAGTCTTTTACGATCTTATCTGAGATAATCAACCTAGATAGCTCATTTTCAATCAAGGCTTGAATCTTTCTTTTTATAGGCCTAGCTCCATATGTATTATTTTCTCCGATATTGGAAATATTATTAACAACTGATTGATCAAATGAAATATTAATATTTAATTCATTATTTATTCTATTGGAGAGACTATTAAGCTGTCTAATGGTAATCTTATAAAGGTCTTCTTTAGATAGTTGGTTAAAAGCAATAATATCGTCTATTCTATTTATAAACTCGGGCTTGAAACTAGCTTTTATGACTTCTTTTATCTTTTCTTTGATATTAATTTGTGATTGAGAAAAGTATTCTGCTCCAAGATTAGAAGTCATAATGATGATTGTATTTTTAAAATCAACTACTCTGCCCTGCCCATCCGTTAATCGTCCATCATCAAATACTTGAAGAAGTATATTTAGTATTTCAGGATGAGCTTTTTCAATTTCATCAAGTAGTATCACAGAGTAAGGTTTTCTTCTAATTATTTCTGTTAATGCGCCACCCTGATCATATCCAACATAACCTGGAGGTGCGCCTATAAACCTTGAAGCATTATGTTTTTCAGAAAATTCAGACATATCAAATCTTACGAGAGAATCTTGATTATCAAATAGTGCTAGAGACAATTCTTTTGTGAGTTCTGTTTTACCAACTCCAGTAGGACCTAAAAATAAAAATACACTATTAGGCCTATGTGGGTCTGATATACCAGCTCGTGATCTTCTAATTGCATTACTGACAGACCTTATAGCATTGTCTTGTCCAATAACTGAAAGAGCTAACTGATTATCAAGATTTAATAATTTTTGTTTCTCAGACATCATCATTGTAGACACAGGGATACCAGTCCATCTTGCAACAACAGTAGCAACTATTTCTTCTGTAACTTTATTGCGAAGCATATTTAAACTCTGATTATCAGTTTTCTCTGAATCTTTGATTTTATTTTCTATTGTTGGTATTACTCCATGTTTAAGTTCTGCCATTTTCATTAAATCAGAATTTCTTTTAGCTGTATCTAGGTCTCGTCTAGCTGACTCTAATTGAGTTTTTAACTCATTGGCAGCCATTAGTATTTCCTTGTCTTTAGTCCAAACTTTTTCTAGCTCATTATACTTAGCTTCCAATTCTCTTAGTTTATTTTTTATTTTACCTTTTGCATCTTCACCATCTTCAGAGTTCTTATCGAGGGCTTTTTCTTCTATCTTTAAAGTGATTATTTTTCTTTCTAGTTCATCAAGATTTTCTGGTTTAGAGTCAATTTCAATTCTTATTAAACTGGCTGCTTCATCAATAAGATCAATAGCTTTATCAGGTAAGTTCCTATCTGGAATATATTTTGTTGATAACCGAACTGCAGCAATAATAGATGAATCTAAAATTGATACGCCATGATGAATTTCATATTTTTCTTTTATACCTCTTAAGATGGCAATTGTATCCTCTTCAGACGGTTGTTCGATTAAAACTTTTTGAAATCTTCTCTCAAGTGCTGGGTCTTTTTCAATATTTTCTCGGAATTCATCAAGCGTGGTAGCTCCAATACAGTGCAGCTCACCACGTGCTAATGCTGGTTTCAACATGTTTCCAGCGTCCATAGATCCTTCAGTTTTTCCTGCACCAACCATAGTATGAATTTCATCTATAAATAATATGTATTGATCTCTATTTTGTTCTATTTCTTTAATGACAGTTTTTAATCTTTCTTCAAAATCACCTCTAAATTTAGAACCTGCCAGCATTGCAGCAAGGTCTAATTGCATAATGATTTTATTCTTTAATCCAGATGGAACCTCATTATCTATTATTCTTTGAGCTAAGCCCTCGACAATAGCAGTTTTACCAACACCAGGTTCTCCGATGAGGATGGGATTATTTTTAGTTCTTCTTTGAAGAACCTGAATAGTTCTTCTAATTTCTGTATCACGTCCTATTACCGGATCAAGTTTACCTTGACTAGCTCTGTCAGTAATATTGATTAAATATTCTGATAATGAATTTATAACATTTTCAGCTGATGGTGAATCAATTTTATTATTCGCTCTATCTAATGAAATTATTTTTTCTAATTCAATTACATTAATATCAAGTTTTTCATGAATAAAATTTGACCCTTCTTTATCCTCTAATATAGAAAGTGTAATTAAATCAGATGCGACAAATTTATCACCTAATCTAAGAGCTTTTTTATGTGCATCATTTAATATTTTTGCTAGATTATTTGTAATTTCTATTTTATCAATGTGACTGTCTGAAACAGGTAATAGATTAATCTTGTCTTGAATAGCTTTATTAAACTTATTCATATCAATACCAAATTTCTCAAGTAGTGATTTACCAAGACAAGAGCTTTCAGTTATTGAAGCAAAAATATGTGCTGTATCAATATATAAATTTTTGTTAGTTTGAGCTTTTCCCTGAGAAAGAGTAAATATCTCTCTAACTTTATCGGTAAAATTAATTTTATTTATATCCATACAGTGAATGTAGGGATTAATATTAAAAAAACAAGATTAGTGGGTATTAATGATTATGGTTATGGTGATTGTGATCGTTATGAGATGTTTCTTGTCTCATATCAATCACCGTAAATTTGAGCATAAATCTTCTTTCAAGAGAATCTTGAGCAATCATAAGAATTTGCTCTCCAGCTTGAACGTCACGACGAGGTCCTATTAACATTAGATGAGCTCCGCCAGGTTTAAGCTCTACACTAGAGTTAGCTGGAATTAATATTTTAGATACTTGTTTCATTTTAGCAGAACCTGATCTACTTTCAGTGATATGCATTTCTACGCTGTCATAAACGGGGCTAGTAAAATTATGAAATTCAAGATCTTTATCAGATGTGTTTGTGAATTTCACATAGCCTGCATTTACAGAAGCGCTAGCAGGAGCAAGTGGTATTGTAGCTCCTATAATCTCTAATTCACCTTGAGTATCTCTACTTGGATCTATCCCGCTCATAAAAGCCATAGATGATAAACTGAAAGTGAGTAAAAATATTAGGTTAGTAAATCTCATTGAGATAAAGTATTACATATAAAATTATCAATTTCACTTGATATTTAATCAATATGAAATATATTTTTTTAATATGGATAAACAACTTCTAAAAATACTCGTCTGTCCTAAATCAGGTGGAATGCTCGAATATGATGAAAAAAATAATGAACTTGTATGCAAGGAATCTAATTTAGCCTATCCTATAGTAGATGACATACCTATAATGCTAGTAGATAAAGCAAGAAAAATATCAAACGAGGATTAATATGGCTAATGGTAAAATAAATACAAAGATTAAGGACATGACTATAGAATGCACTGATAATAAAAAGAAAAGATTATATGACTTTCTAGATAAAAAATTAGTTCTATACTTTTATCCGAAGGATATGACTCCGGGATGTACAACTGAGAGCATAGAGTTCAATGAAAATCTTCAAAAAATTAAACGTCTTAAAGCAAATGTCGTTGGTGTTTCTAGAGACAAAATAAGTTTACATGAGAAATTTATCGATAAACATAGTTTCAAATTTCCATTAATATCAGACACTGAAGAAAAGTTATGTAATAGCTTAGATGTAATAAAAGAAAAAAGCTTATATGGAAGAAAATATATGGGTGTTGATAGATCAACATTTATAGTTGACGAGAATGGGAAAATCTTACACTCTTGGCGAGCAGTGAAAGTAAAGGGGCATGTAGACGCAGTAATCAGTAAACTCAAGGAGTTATCATGAAATTAATTGCCTTGCTATTATTTATAATGATTGTTCTAACATTAATTAATGGCTTAGTGTTCATGAAAAAACTCATTAAATTACAACAAGAAAATAATCAGCTGTTAAAAAAAATATCAGAAAACAAAACAAGTGAATATAAAAATGAAAATGCGCCAATGCCTCATACGGAATTAGAAAAATATAAAACACAGTTTATGCAAAATCCCTATCAACCACCAAAATAATGACTGATACGATTTTTACTAAAATAATTAATAAAGAAATTCCAGCTAATATAATTTTTGAAGATGAATTATGTATAATTATTGAGGATATCAGCCCGCAAGCACCGTTACACTATTTAGCAATACCAAAAAAAGAAATAATAGGTGTATCAGATTTAGATGATAAAGATATCGACATTATGGGTCACCTTATGTTGACTATCAAAAAGCAAATGCAAAATATTAATGTGTCTAACTATAGATTAGTTATTAATAATGGAAGTGAAGCTGGGCAGACTATTTTTCATCTTCACATACATATATTAGCAAATAGGACTCTTGGCTGGCCGCCAGGGTAATTATTTTTTTTTGAAAAATGAAAGAAATTTATCTAAAGCATCCTGGAATGGATTCACTCTGAGTTTCTCAGACTCAACACTGATCTCATCTATACACTTAACTGATCTAGCAGGATAAGGACCATGAGCAGTTTCCTGATAAAGCGCTATTAAATCAAAACCTTCCTCAAGTGTATGACCTATCTCAAAGTTTTCATCTCTAGATTGGACCTGACCTTTCATAAGAGTTGGCATAAGTGCTAAGTAAATTGGTTCGCAATTGTTATCTTTCGATCTTTTCACAATATTGTCATCGTGTATCACTTTAGAATCAAGTTCGATCATAGAGTAGTCACATTCTATAAAGAAGTCATCTAAGTCTTCAGTCGCATGACCATTTTTAATTCTTACACAAACTTTTATACTATCAGCTAATTTAGACTTAATAGTTTTAAAAAAATCAATACCATTAGATACATCAAATGTCATAATCTCTGGAAGTACCTCATTTCCAAAATTAATATAATCATCCGAATTTTTATCATCAGTATCTAGATAAATTGATGTAGAAAGATTTCGCTTCTTTGATTGTTCTCTAAATATATCTATTCTTGATTTTGCAACATCATTTCCATCGCTATAAAGTACACGTGCTATGTCTACTCCATCTGTCCATTGTCGAGCTATCCCGGCCATCAACATAGTAATTAATTCTTTGTCGTTATCAGTTGAAGGGCCTAAAGTTGCTATAATGAGACTAAGTCTGTGTCTTTCGGAATTTGTCATCCAATCAGTATATCAGTAATGTTAATTAAAATGATAGAATGAAGTATGAATTTGGAGGCATTAACAACACTAAAAGTATCGTTTTTCTTGTTAGGATTTTTTGTTTTTTTTCTTTTAGAAACATACTACCCAAATAGAAAATGGACTACGCCAAGATATAAAAGGCTTCTTTTTCACATCGTAATTGCAGTTTTTAATAGTGTACTTATGAGAATACCAATTATTTTTATTTTAATGCCTATATTAATCCTTGTAACAGAATCTCAATACGGACTGTTATTTATTTTTTCAGATCTAGATTCTATCAAATTTCTATTAAGCTTTATTGTTCTTGATATATCACTATATTGGTGGCATCGGTTTAATCATACGAATCAATTTCTTTGGAAATTTCACTATGTTCACCATGTAGACACACATATGGATGTTGGCACATCAGTACGCTTTCATGTTGGTGAGTTAATATTATCCACAATGTATAAGGCGATTATAATATATATCTTTGGCATCACAGTGGCGGAATATCTTTTTTATGAAATACTATTAGTACTATCTATACAGTTTCATCACAGCAACACAAAACTTCCGGCTAATTTAGAAAAAGTAATATCAAAGATTCTAGTCACGCCACAGTACCATACGAATCATCACACAACTGCTCGTAAATCAAGAGAAGCAAACTATTCGAGCATACTAACAATTTGGGATAAACTTTTTTTATCATATTCTGATGCTAAAGAAGAAGAGAGGCTTCATATGGGCTTAGAAAATAGGGCGTTAGAGCTTAAGTTAGTCGATAATATAATTTATCCATTCAAAAAAGACGTTGACAGACAATAATCATAATGTTTGAATAAGGTACGCCTATTTGACATCAGCTTGCAGGCGTAAAAGAGCTAAAGCGATCGGTAACCATCATAGCTCTGCTTGATGGTTTTTTTTTGGCATTTGAACTCTAGATTGTGTGCCAATACTGATCAGTATAAACACTAAAGAGGAGAAAATAATGAGCAATCATGAAACAAATATTGAACTCGATAATCCATTGAGTTCGGCTAAGATTGGTGCATATTCAGGATCGATCAAAGCTAAATTTTATAAATCAGGTAAAGTTTTCAAAGGTATACCCGCTGTTGATATTCATAGTGAACTTAGATCTGTACTATGTAATAGCAAAGTTAAAATACAACCATATAATGTTACGTACAAAGATGGTCAATTGCAGATTGACTTACCTAGTAACATAAAAGGTAGTCTTGCTAATTTAATTTTAGTAAAAACGCTTACAACCGTAGGTCTAAGATATAAATGTGTTAGTTGTAAATTAGAACTGAACAATCTGACTAAAGCTATATGTTTTCATTACTAAAATAAAAACACCCCCTCATTTGAGGGGGTGCATCAAGTCCATTTGATCCTTGATATTTCCTATATTAGTTTTCTATTGGGAAAGAAAGTTCATCATCCTTGAATGAAGTTCCTTCATAACCAACTTCTTTGTTGATTCTAGTCGCAATTGCTTTTTCTTCATCTGTTGCGAATTTTGTATCCCAAGTTGCTAACCTTTTACGCATGTACCAGTGCCATAGTGGTGGTACTAATGCAAGGGCGAAAATTGTGAAGTAACCCCAACCTGTGTTTGGTGCACCTACATTTTCAAGCTCCCAGAAGTGTGTTTCTCCACGATCATGGTGGTCTGCTTGACGACCAATTTCGATAAAGAACCAACTTGTGAACAATGTGTTGTTATCCCAGTTGTGACGATAGTCAATAGGTTGGTCTTTTACACGTACTAAACCGTAATGCTCTAGATAGTTCAATGCTTCAAGTTCAAAGTTTGAAATTACCCATACAGTTGCAAGTGCTGCTATACCAATCCATCCGCCAGCCATGAAGAATAATACAGCTGATGGTACTGACATCATGTAACCACGAATCCAACGGTTTTGCCATGAAATGAATGGGACTCCCATTCTTGAAAGTCTTTCTTTCTCCATGTTAAACACGAATTTTGATTGTCCTAAATATGATAGTAAGTAATGACCATAAATTGTACGACCGCGTGGTGCAGTTGCAGGATCATCTTCACTAGCAAGTTCTAGGTGATGGTTGTATACGTGTGCGTAACAGAAATGAGCTGAACCTGAAAGACCCATTGTCATTCTTGAAATGATGAATGCAAAGCCTTTACAATGTGAAAGTTCATGTCCGTAAATGATTCCTATACCGGCAAAAATACCAGTTGAAAGAACAGCACCGATTAAATCTAATGAGCTAATTCCGCTGTATACAGGGATTAGATTGAACCATATTGATGTTACTTCTACAGGTACTCCTGTCATAAATCCGTTTACTCTCCATGCAAGTGCAAGTTGTAGTAATACGAATACTGGTAACATTAAATACATTACCATGTTTTGGAATGCTGGTGATGCTTTAGTTGTACCATCATCTTTGTGCATTGCACTTGATGCTTGTTTGCGAAGTATAGTATCAACTACGACACCCACTCCTAATAAAGCTACACCGATCCAAGAAAGTAATCCACCTGCTAATACACCGAAAAATGTTACCAAAATCAGTGATGGTGCAAGCAAATACTTAACGTTTGCTAATATTGTTGACATTATTGCCTCCTTTGTCCGCATTTTGTCAAATTAATAGTAGATAAGAGTATTAATATATAAGATTTGTCTAATATATTTATACTTTGTCCACTTACTGTCCATAACAGTATTACAGGAAAATAGTTCTGTCAACATTATTTTTAGAATTTATCTAGTATCTTTGGGGTTTACTTTTTAGAGTATTTTTTCTTGAATTTAGCTACGCGACCCTCTTTGGTTTCTATGCGGCCTTTACCGGTGTAAAAAGGGTGTGACTCTGATGATGTTTCAACCTTATAAACTGGATATTCCTTACCATCTTCATACGTCATTGTTTCAGTTGTTTTAACTGTAGAAGAAAGTAAAAAACTTTTATTACATGTCACGTCATGAAATATGACCGGTTTATAATCTGGATGTATATCTTTTTTCATAATCAGGACTGTAATATATCACATTTTCTCAGAAAATTAAGAGCTATGTGCTATAAAATAGTTTATGGATATAGTTCAAATAACTGACCTGCACATTGCGAAAGATATTAATCAGGAAAAGAACAACTGTGTGCCCTATTCAAGGTTATATAATACGTTAGAGACCATTAAACTTAATCATAAGAATATTGAATATTTAATAATTACAGGTGACTTATCAAATGATTACTCATCGGAATCATATCAACATATCAAAGAACTTTTAAAAAGATATAAATTCAAGATATCATTGCTGCCTGGTAATCATGACGACTTTACTTTAATTAAGTCGCTGCAAGACGATCAAATATCTATAGGTAATATAGATTTGTCTAATGCTAATGCTTTAGCCTATAATTTTGATACACATGTTCCTAGCATGGTAAATGGTAAGCTTAAAAAAAGCCAAATACATGATCTGATAAAAAGTTTAGATATGTTGGATATGGCTAAGAATGTCTTAATATTCACACATCATCCGTTAAAACCGATAGGATCAAAGTGGATTGACAGACATATTTGCGAGAATAGTGAATTACTGATTAATGCTTTGCAGTCATACGAAAATCTCAGTTTTAGTATATTTTCTGGTCATGTTCATCAAGAGTTTCATTTAAAAATGGGCAATATTGAATTTTTTACAACACCTTCAACTTGCTATCAATTTGAAGCATTATCTGCTGATTTTAAAGTTGATGAAAATTTGTCCTATGGTTATCGTGTAATAACATTACACGATAAAACCATAAGCACTAAAGTTCATAGGGTTCTGACTTAGTTATAACTTGACTCTCCATGATCTGATATATCAATACCAGTCTCTTCATTTTCACTACTAACCCTAATATTACCAGTAAATATTTCAACAATTTTTATTGATACAATTGTGAAAATACCACACCAAATAATGGTAAACACAACACCAAAAAGCTGAATCATGAACTGGTCAGAAATAGAATTTTCTAAACCCAATCCGCCAAATTGTGATGATGCAAATACAGCAGTGAGTAATGTACCTAAAATACCGCCAACACCGTGTACAGGAAATACATCTAAAGAGTCATCTATTTTTAACTTGTTTTTAATATACTGAGTAGCTTCATAACAAATTAAACCAGCCAGTATACCTATAGCAAGTGCTCCCATTGGGCCAACAAATCCTGATGCAGGTGTAATAGTTCCTAGGCCCGCTACCATACCAGTAACTATTCCTAAAACACTTGGTTTTCCAACCTTAACCCATTCCCTAAACATCCATGCAAGAGAACCAGAAGCAGCTCCAATGTGAGTTACAAGCATGGCCATGCCTGCAGATTGATCTGCAGCAAGAGCGGAACCAGCATTAAAACCAAACCAACCTACCCATAGCATAGATGCTCCAGCAACAGTCATACTTAGATTATGAGGAGGCATAGGAACTGATTGAAAGCCATTTCTGTTGCCCAAATAGATTGCAAGTATAAGTGCCGCGACACCTGCGTTTATGTGCACAACTGTTCCTCCAGCAAAATCCATCACGCCTATTTCACCTAAGAATCCACCGCCCCAAACCATATGACAAATTGGAGCATAAACCAAAACCATCCAAATTAAACTGAAAAGAAACATTGAGGAGAATTTCATTCTCTCGGCAAAGCCACCAACAATTAATGCTGGGGTAATAATTGCAAACGTCAATTGAAACATTACGAATACTGATTCTGGTATATCACCAGACATGGAGCTTATTGATAAGCCGGCTAAGAATGAATTATCTAATCCACCAATATATGAATTCATTGATCCTCCATCACCAAATGCAAGACTATACAGAAAAGCAACCCACATAATACTTACTAGACACGCCAGACTAAAACATTGCATTAATACAGATAGAACATTTTTACTTCGAACTAATCCTCCATAAAAAAAAGCAAGTCCTGGTAATGTCATAAACAATACCAGAGCAGTAGATGTTAGTATCCATGCAGTATTAGCATTTGATAGGGCGCTCTCTGCATAGGCCCCATCTGAATGGAGTGCTGCAAATAACAGTGCTGTAGCACTAAAAAAAAATTTTTTAATGTTCATTATATTTTCCTCATTAGTTAACCATATTGATGCAATAATTGTGCCAAAATAGTGCTAGTAGGAGATATATAAAAAAGTTTGTAAATAGTTCGTTTCTACATTATTTTGTTCTTGTACAGTAATTATTATTTTTTATTAACGCATTATTATTAAACATGATGCACAAATTATGAGCATTAATACTATAAAAGCTGATATTCTCATTGTAGGAGCAGGTCCGTCTGGTTGTATGGTAGCAAATACTCTACGTGAAGCAGGAAAAGATGTGTTGATAATAGACAAGCATACTTTTCCTAGACATAAGCCGTGTGCAGGAGGCCTAACTCCCAAGACTGTGAACTTGCTTCCATTTGATATAAAGCCGCTTAAGCAACATGATTCAGAAAAAATGCTATTCAAATTTACTAACGGGAAAACTGTTGATTTAAATCATGCTACAGGTGCGTGCAAAATGGTTGTTAGAGAAGAATTTGATAACTATTTTTTTAACTTTGTGAAAAAGAAAGGTGTGAGGTTCATAAATGATAAAATTATGAGCATTCAAGAATCAAATAAAAATATAGTGGTGAAAACAAATGGTGATGATATCCAATGTAATTTACTAATTGGAGCTGATGGTGCAAATAGTACTGTAAGGAGATTGTCCTCGAACTTAAAATTCAAAAACCCTGTATTTGCGTTTGAGGGTCTTGTAGATAAAAAAATTTGTAAGGCTGATATACCAACAAAATTTATATTTAATCGACTTGGTTATGGATGGATATTCCCTAAAAATGATCACTATAATATTGGGATAGGTAATCTTGTTTATGACCCAAAACAACCAAAACCTAGCAAAAAAGATTTGTTTAATTTTTCTAAAAAAGAGCTTGGTACAGATGAGATAAATCATATTACCGGTTTTCCAATTGGAACTGAAGGTATGGATTATATCCCATCATCAAAAAAAATATATTTACTAGGTGATGCTGCAGGTCTTGCAGAAACATTATTGGGAGAGGGCATTTACAATGCAGTTGTATCTGCAAAATATCTCGGCGATGCAATTGTCTCTAGTGCAAGCCATGAAGAAGTATTTGATAAATATAACGATTTTCTAGTTGGTATGAAAAAGGAGTTATCTTTATATAAAAGAGGATCAAAAATTCTTTATAAAAAACAAAGATTAAGTTATTGGATGCTTAAGTTATTTTTTGGAAAGAAATTTATGGATGGTTACTCTGAAGGAAAAACATTATCTGAGATAATTAAAGGTAGATATCCATTCCCTACTATCTAGTTCTTTGAGTACATAATTTAGTCAGCTCTACTAGCATATCCTTGTCTTTACCTTCAAATATTTCTAGAGACTTTATCGCTTTATTTGAATATTTATTAATTTGTTTTTGTGTATAAATATCAGATTTATTTTGTTTAAAAATCTTTAGAAGTTTTCCTGCTTTTGAAATAATCTTGCCATTAAATATTTCTTTTATGTCTTTTTGATTTTGATCATTCGATGAATTAAAACTATGTATTAACGGCAACGTGGATTTACCTTCAGATAAATCTTCAGCAATATTCTTACCCGTTATATTTTCCTCACCAAAGTAATCTAAATAATCATTCCTTAGTTGATATGCAATTCCGAAATTTTTACCGAAATCTCTTGCGGCATTTAAATGTTCTCCTCCAGCCAATTCTGCTGCAACTACTGCTGATGCTTCAAAAAGTTTTCCTGTTTTTAAATAAATTATGTCCAAATAAATACTTTCATCATCCATTATTTTATCTTTTATCATTAATTGCATTACTTCGCCTTGTGATATCTTATTCGTTGTTTCTGCAAGAATTTTATAAACTTTTTCCTTATTGATTTCGACAATTAACTCAAAAGCCCGAGAATAGATGAAATCTCCAACTAATACTGCACTATCATTTCCCCAAAGTTTATTCGCAGTTTTTATATTGTGTCGAATATCTGATTGATCCACAACATCATCATGAAGAAGTGTCGCAGCATGAATTAATTCTAATATTGCACCTGCATGGATTGTATGTTGGTCATTACCTAATATTCTAGACATAAAAAATAATATAATTGGTCTTATCCTTTTTCCTCCACTCTCAATCATATGTCCAGATAATGTGTTTATAAGTGGGACATCTGTTTTAGTAGCTTTTTTAAGAAAATTGTTCAGATTATCCAACTCGGATGACAGAGCTCTATTAATTTCATCAAAATTGACCATTCTTCCGAAAATATATCATATTTAGATAAGCTAAATCGCCATAAAATGGTTTATTATTTAAAAAAATCAAGGTAGAATCAAACACCTTAGATCATTATGAATGCAATTATTAAACAAGGTGGACATCAATATAACGTAGCTGAAGGTGACGTCATCCGCGTTGACTCAATTTCAAAACCAGAAGGAACTGAAATAGAGCTTGATAATATAATTATGGCGTTTGATGATAAAGAGTCTTTAATTGAAAAGAAAGCTCTTGAATCTCTTAAAATTAAGGCAACTATTCAAAAACATGGTAGATATCCTAAAATAAGAATAGTAAAATTCAAAAGAAGAAAACACTATATGAGAACACAAGGTCACAGACAAGGTTTCTCAGAAATTAAAATAGAGTCGATTAAGTAAAATGGCACATAAGAAAGCAGGTGGTAGTACAAAAAACGGTAGAGATTCTGAGTCTAAACGACTTGGTGTCAAAAAATACGGCAGTGAATTTGTACATGCTGGCAACATTATCTTAAGACAACGAGGAACTCCTGTTAAAGCAGGTGATAATGTAGGCTGTGGTAGAGATCACACTCTTTTTGCTACCAGTGATGGATATGTCCATTTCCATAAAAAAGGTCCTAACAAACATAAATTTGTTAGTGTTCTTCCAACAAAACACTAAAACCCACTAGATCATGAAATTTATCGATGAGACTGTTATTACGGTTAGAGCAGGTAATGGCGGTTCAGGCTGCCTTAGCTTTAGAAGAGAAAAGTATATACCATTTGGTGGACCTGATGGTGGTGATGGTGGTGATGGGGGTTCTGTAATAATAAAAGGGACAGATAGTCTTAATACACTTGCAGATTTTAGAAACAAAAGTTTATATAAAGCAGAAAATGGCAAATCTGGAAGTAGTAAGAATAAACATGGAAGAAATGGTGAGGATTTAATAATTAATTTACCACTTGGATGCGTGATTTATGACAATGAAACCAATGAAGAGTTATTTGATCTTGATGATGAATCAAAGTCATTCACTATTGTGCAAGGTGGTGAACATGGGTATGGTAATGTTAGATTTAAAACATCTACTAATAGAGCACCTCGAAAGAAAACCAATGGGAAAGAAGGAGAATTTAAAGAGATAAAAATTATTCTTAAAGTTCTTGCTGATGTCGGACTTGTTGGTCTACCAAATGCGGGCAAAAGTTCATTCCTTAAATCAGTCAGTATGGCAAAACCGAAAGTCGCAGACTATGAATTTACTACATTAACACCAAACTTAGGTGTTGTTCTCTACTCAGATTATGAAAAGTTTGTTATAGCAGATATTCCAGGAATTATTGAAGGAGCGTCAAAGGGAGTTGGCCTAGGAATAAGATTTTTAAAACATATTAGTAGAACAAAAATGCTTTTAAACTTAATTGATTGTTCGGGAAAAACATATGAAGATATTATTATAGAAATTGATAAGATTAAAAATGAATTAGCATGTTTTGATGAAGCATTGCTAAAAAAAGATAAATGGATAGTGATAAATAAAATAGATTTACTAAGTAATGATGAACTTTCAGAACTTAAAAAATGTTTTAAAGAAAACAATCACCATGCTTACTTTATATCAACAATTAATAAAACTAATATCAAAGAACTTACAAATGAAATATATGAGTTTTTAAAATATGAAAATAGAATTAAAGAAATCTAAAAAAATTATAGTTAAAATTGGTAGCTCTATAATTAATAATTCTAATGATAAACACTATTTGTCTAATATTTGTAATGAGCTAAGTCGTCTATCTCATGTAGGAAAAGATATCGTCTTAGTGACTTCTGGCGCAATCAGTGAAGGCATGACTGCCCTCAATATAAATGATAAACCTACTGACATAAAAAAATTACAAGCTCTTGCAGCAGTTGGTCAACAAAAGTTGATGCTTATTTATGAAAAGATATTCTCGAATAATGATATCAATACTGCACAACTTCTGATTACTCACAATGATATCAATAATCGTGTAAGTTATTTAAATATTAAGGGAACTATAGAGGAACTTCATTCAAATAGAATAATACCTATAATTAATGAAAATGATGTTGTCTCTACTGAAGAGATAAAATTAGGTGATAACGATAACTTAGCATCAATGATTGCAAATCTTATTGAGGCTGACCTGCTAATTATTCTTACTGATCAAGATGGTATGTATGATAAGAATCCTGATAAGTATGCTGATGCAAAATTGATTAAGATATTAAATGTTAATGAACTTAAAAATTATGATTCGGACTTTAGCACCAAGAGCTCGACAGGAACAGGTGGTTTTTCTACAAAATTACAAGCAGTTAGAAGGGCAGCACTATCAGGAACACGAACACTTATTGCCAATGGATATCAGAAAGGAATAATTCAAGATATATTCAATGAAAATAAATTTGGTACGTTATTCATTCCTGAAACAAAAAAAATTAGTTCAAAGAAACAATGGCTTGATACCACAGAAAATCAAGGTTCTGTAGTAATTGATGAAGGGGCTTGTAAAGCATTAAGCCAAAGCAATAGTCTGCTATTTGTAGGAATAACACATATTAACGGTTCTTTTGATAAAGGTGACGTAATTAACTGTTTAGATCAAAATAATAACTGTGTAGCAAAAGGTATAGTTAATTATAACTCTGATGAAATACTTTTATTAAAGGGTAAATGTTCTATTGATATCAAATCTGAATATCATGACAGATTTACCAAGGAAGTTATTCATGCTGATAACTTAATTTTTATAGAGATTTAATTTTACTATTTAATCTAGATTTATGCCTTGCAGCTTTATTTTTATGAATAAGCCCTTTTGCGGCAAGTTTATCTATACACGATACTGCTGTAATGTAATCTTTTTTTGACTGTTCTGCGTTTTTGTCTGAAATTGAACTAAGGACTTTTTTAATACTTGTTCTAAATTCAGATTTTTTAGCAGCATTACTCACTCTTGCTTTTGCAGCTTGTCTTACTCTTTTTCTAGCTTGTGCTGTATTTGCCAATGTAATTTTCTCCAATAATAGGTAAAATGAATGAAGATTATCTCAGTCAAGCGGGCTACTGTCAATATAATACACCTTTTATGACAAAAGAATCAGAAAAAACAAGGTCAATTGTAAAATCTTCAAGCCATTTTGGTTTAACTACTCTAATATCCAGAATATCTGGTTTCATAAGAGATGTACTCTTTGCTAGTTATTTTGGAGCAAGTTCAAATACTGATGCTTTTTTTGTAGCGTTTAAGATACCAAATTTCTTCCGAAGACTGTTTGCAGAAGGAGCATTTTCTCAAGCATTCATTCCTGTTCTACAAGAATATCGACTAAATAAAAAAAACTTGCTTGTAGATTTCACACAAAATGTTTTTGGTAATTTATTTTTAGTTTTAATTATCATTACATCTCTTGGCATGTATTTTTCACAAGAGTTAGCTTATATATTTGCACCTGGGTTCATGGATGATAATGAAAAGATGGGCTTAACATCACAAATGCTTTTTGTAACATTTCCTTATTTATTATTTATCTCACTTACAGCTATGTGTGCCGGAATTTTTAATTCTCATGGCCATTTTGTTTTATCTGGAATAACACCTGTGTTTTTAAACTTAAGCTTAATTGTATTTACAATTTTTTCATCAACCCTTTTTGTAGTCCCGATAATATCACTTTCTTATGGCGTTCTAGTTGCAGGTATAGTTCAATTGCTAATTCAGCTACCTTTGATGCATAAACTAGGTTATCTCAAACTTCCAAAGATTAATTTTTATAATCATGGTTCTATGAAAATCATAAAGCTAATGGGGCCTGCGATTTTAGGAACAGCAGCAGTACAAATTAATCTTCTGATAGACACAATTGTTGCGTCTTTATTAATGACTGGAAGTATAAGCTGGTTGTATTTTTCTGATAGACTAATAGAGCTGCCGTTAGCAGTTTTTGGAATCGCAATATCAATTGTAGTGCTTCCTGTTTTATCTGAACATTTTCAAAAAAATGAACTACATAAGTATTCTCAAACACTGACAAGATCAATCAAGCTTGCAATATTAATAGCATTACCTGCCATGATTGGACTAATAGTTCTCTCCGCATCTATTGTTTCCTCATTATTTATGTATGGTAGCTTTGGAATGTTAGATGTAGGGATGACAGTTTTAAGTCTAGTAACATACAGTCTCGGCCTTCCTGCATTTATTTTTTTAAAGATATTAGTGACGGCTTTTTATTCACGACAAGATACTAAAACACCTGTAATTTATTCTATTATTGGAATAAGTATAAATATTGCGGCAAATTTAGTAGTGCTATATCTGTACTTGAAATCTCCATTTGAAGGTGCTCATGCGTTAGTTGCCTTAGCAACATCACTGTCAGCATGGATACAGGTAATCCTAATGAGCTTCAAGTTAAGGAAAATAGAAATCATAAAAGATAATTTATTTTTAAATTTATCCACATTAAAAGTAATTATTGCATCCTTGATTATGCTTACTATTTTATTAATTTATGGATATACGGCGCCATTTGAAACTAATATAAGTTTCTATGATAGAATTTTTTACTTACTTATGAGTTTAATTATGGGTGCAATAATTTATTTTTTATCTTTGAGAGCAATGGGTGTGACATTTAAAAACTACAAGATATGATTATTAAAAATAGAATTGAAGAAGTATCAAGTACTCCAAAAGTAGTAACTATTGGAAATTTTGATGGAGTACACAAAGGTCATCAATCACTAATAAATAAAACTTGTGAAATAGCATCTGAAAATAGTCTTGAATCCCTTGTGTTTACTTTTGATCAGTTACCTGAAGAAATATTTAATAAAAATAATTTCAAAAGACTATACAGCAATTCTCTTAAATCTGAACATATTAGGTCTTTTGGTATTGATACATTACTATCGATTGATTTCAATTCTATGAGAGATTTATCAGCTACTTATTTTTGTAAAGAAATTCTTCTTAAAAGATTAAATGCAAAATATTTAGTGATAGGTGATAATTTTAAATTCGGCAAAGGAAGAGAAGGCACAATAAAAATGCTACGTGAGTATGAGCAGTTTAATGATTTTAATGTAATTATTCCTAAATTAGAAAAATATAAAAATGAAAATATAAGTAGCACAAGAATAAGAGAATTAATTAATGATGGTAAGTTTGGAGATGTTGAAAATTGTTTAGGAAGAAAATATATGATTGAAGGTATGGTGTCGCATGGAGAAAAATTAGGCCGTAAGCTTGGTTACCCAACTGCAAATATTTCCCTAGATTATAATTATCCTCTTGATGGCATATATTTATCTCAAGTTTTTTTAAATGATCAGAGATACTTTGCTTTATCATCTGTAGGGAACAAGCCGACATACAACGGAAAAATTAAATTGTTAGAGGTTTTTATATTTGATTTTGATAAAGATATCTATGGGAAAAAAATCAAAGTATCATTTCTAGAGTTTATAAGAAAACAAATTAAATTTTCTGATGAAGATGACCTAATTAAACAAATGAATGAAGACCATAAATATGCAATAATCAATAGCAAAAATTATGGAATATAAAGATACACTAAACCTTCCAAAAACTGATTTTCCTATGAAAGGGAATTTACCACATAGGGAACCTGAGATACTAAAGAAATGGGATGAAAAATCGATTTATCATAGAAATTTAGAGCAATCAGAAAATAAAAAACAATATATTCTTCATGATGGGCCTCCTTATGCAAATGGTGACATTCATATAGGGCACGCTGTAAACAAAATTCTTAAAGACTTCATTATTAAATCAAAGATTATGTCTGGTTACCATGTTCCATTTATTCCTGGATGGGACTGCCATGGCTTACCTATAGAGCTGCAAGTTGAGAAGAAATACGGAAAAGCGAAATTTAGAGATAATCCAAAAGGCTTTATTCTCGCTTGTAGGGAGTTTGCCGAAAAACAAATAAAAAAACAAAAAGAGGACTTTATCAGGCTAGGAATATTTGGTACATGGGATAAACCATATACAAGTATGGATAAGGAAATAGAATCAGAGATTGTAAACAGTTTATCGAAAATGATTAAAAATGGACACATCTACTATGGTTCTAAGCCTGTTCATTGGTGTATAGAATCTTCCTCAGCATTAGCTGAAGCTGAAGTTGAATATAAAGATATTACTTCTCATGCTGTTTGTGTGAATTTTAAAGTCTTAAATAAAAAAGATATATCTTTACATGAGAGACTTAATAAGGATTTTGATGTATATATTCCAATATGGACTACAACTCCATGGACACTTCCTGCAAATAGGGCTGTTGCATTAAGTTCGTCGATAGATTATTCATTTGTTAAAATTAAAGATAGATATCTTATATTAGCAAAGAATTTAATTACATCTGTCATGGATAAATCGAATATTTCTAACTATGAGGTATTGTTCAGCATTGATAATGAAGATTTTTCAAAACTTGAACTCCAACACCCTTTCTATGACTTCAAAGTGCCGGCAATAATTGCAGATCATGTCACAGATGAAAATGGAACGGGGGCGGTTCATATTGCTCCTGGTCATGGCACAGATGACTATCTTGCAGGTAAAAAGTATAATCTCGAAATCTATAATCCTGTTGATGATTACGGTAGATTTTATGAGTCTTTACCAATATTCGGTGGCAAAAAAATAAGAGAAAGCAATGATGAAATAATAGAATTACTTAAACAAAATAAAAGTTTATTATTCTCGGAAAAGTATGAGCATTCCTATCCTCACTGTTGGAGATATAAAACTCCACTCATATTTAGAGCAACACCACAATGGTTTATGAGCATGGATAATTCTGGTTTAAGAGAGTCAATTAAAAAAGAAATACCTATTATTAATTGGTTGCCATCTTGGGGTCAAGATAGAATATTTAATATGATTGAAGGAAGGCCGGATTGGTGTCTTTCTAGACAAAGAAACTGGGGAGTTCCTTTGCCTCTCTTCTTACATAAAGAATCTAATGAGCTGCACCCTGATACGCAAACTATACTAAACAAGGCCTCAGAAATAATTAAGGGTGGAAACATAGAAGCTTGGATAGATTATGACAAAAAACTACTGGTTAAAGATATTGAAAGCTATACGGAAGTAAAAGATACATTAGATGTATGGTTTGATTCTGGAGTAACACATCAATCGGTCTTAAAAAACAGAGGGATTGAAGAAACCGCAGATTTGTATCTCGAGGGTTCAGATCAACATAGGGGATGGTTTCAATCCTCTTTGATAACATCTCATGCTATGTATGGGAAGTCCCCATATAAAAATGTCCTTACACATGGTTTTGTTGTAGATAAAGATGGTCAGAAAATGTCAAAGTCTATAGGCAATATCATTTCACCACAAAAAATTATTAAAGATAAAGGTGCTGACATTTTAAGGCTTTGGGTTGCTATGACAGATTACTCAAAAGAAATGACAATTTCAGATGAAATTATTAAACGAGTTTCTGAATCATATAGGAGAATAAGAAATACATCTAAATTTCTTCTATCAAATATAAGTGACTATGATGGAACAGAAATTGATTTAGATAATATGGTGCAGATCGATAAATGGATAATACACAAAGCTAAAAAACTTAATATACAAATTAAGAAAGATTATAGTGAATTCAAATTTCATAAATTGATACAAGATATTATAAACTTTTGCACCCTAGAACTCGGAGGCTATTATCTTGATATAATTAAGGATAGGTTATACACATCAAAAAGTGATGGATTATCTAGAAGATCTGCTCAGAAAACTTGTCATATACTTATAAGTTATCTAAATTCATGGATTGCGCCGATATTGACATTCACAGCAGAAGAAATATATTCAAAGATGCCTAATGCAAAAGATAGTATTTATCTCACAGAATGGTTTGATATTGATTTTTCAATGGATGATCATGAGATAGACATTTACGATAGTCTGTATTCAATTAAACCATTTGTGTCCAGGATGATTGAGGAAGCAAGAAATAACAATAAAGTCGGTTCATCTCTTGAGTGTAAATTAGATCTTATTTGTAACGATAAACTATATGAGAATATAAATAATATTTCTGATGAGCTAAAGTTTGTATTTATTGTTTCAGAATGTACGCTGAGATTGGGCAATGAAAACGATAGTTATTCGATTGATAAAAACCCATATAAACTCTCAATAACTATATCAAAGTCACAAAATAATAAATGTGAAAGATGTTGGCATTTGAATGAGACCGTAGGAACGATTGAAGATCATCCGACAATATGTAGAAGATGTTCCGATAATGTATATGGTGATGGAGAATGCAGAAAATTCGCATAAGAGGTTTAATTGCTCTTTTCATTATCATAGCAGTTTTAATAATAGATTATTTTTCTAAACAGTATGCTCTCACATTAAATGAAATTAAAATTGTAAACTCATATATTATTTTTCAAACTATCAATAATTATGGAGTGGCCTTTAGTTTGTTTAATGACACAGATAAAAGTTATTTGTGGATACTAACATCAATAATATTTTTAATTTTAATATATATATGTATAGAGCTTTATAATACCTTATCTAATGATTATCTCTACGTTATTTCATTATCTCTTATATTAGGAGGAGGCTGGGGTAACTTATTTGATAGATTTGATAATGGCTCAGTAACTGATTTTATAATCATTCATTATGATAATATCTATTTTCCAGCTATTTTTAATTTAGCTGATTTATCTATTAGCCTAGGAGCAATTCTAATAATTATTCATTTTTTCAAGACTAAAAGTGAGCATGATTAAATACAATAGCAAGGTTATTTTAAACTATGCATTAAAAGGTAATGGAGTTTTATTTGAAACAACGTTCGATAAAGCCCCTATAGAGATAACTATTGGGCAAAGCAATTTACCGCAAATAATAGAGGCTGCGCTATACGGAATGGAATGCAATGAAAAAAAAGAATACAAGTTTTCTTCAAAAGATATATTTGGGGTTTATGATGAAAAGAAAGTGACTAAAACATCACTAAAATCTTTTAAAAATAATAAGAAAATTAAACCTGGTGATATCATAGAAACGGTTGATCATGGTAGATCATACTTTATAACAGTTTTAGAAATTCTAAATGATGATATTTTAATTGATATGAATCACCCTTTATGTAATAAAGAAATTATGTTTGAAGTAGAAATATTAGAGATATTTAATGAATCTTAAAGGTTGTGAATTATTATTAACTAAGCCAAGAGGATTTTGTGCTGGCGTAGATAGAGCTATAGGTATAGTTAATAGAGCAATAGAAATGTTTGATGAAAAAATATATGTTAAGCATGAGGTTGTACATAACAAAAATGTAATTGAAGAGCTTACAAATAAAGGTGTTGAATTCATAGAGTCATTAGAGCAAGTACCAGATAAATCCATATTGATTTATAGCGCACATGGTGTCTCAAAAGAGATAACAGATGCAGCTGAAAAAAAAGAGTTGAAAGTTTTTGATGCAACTTGTCCACTAGTGACTAAAGTTCACATTGAAATACATAAATATGCACTTTCAGATACTGATGTTATTTTAATCGGGCATTATGGTCATCCTGAAGTTGAAGGAACAATGGGGCAATATAATTCGAACAAAGGAAAGATTCATCTTATAGAGAATATTGAAGATGCAAAAAGCTTAAAGATACAAAATAATAAAATTGCATATGTTACGCAAACAACCCTATCAGTTGATGATACAAAAAATATTATTGACTATATTAAAATACAGTATCCAAAAATAATGGGTCCAAAAAAAGATGATATATGTTACGCCACACAAAATAGACAAGAAGCTGTAAAAAAAATTTTAAATTATTGTGATTGCCTAATAGTTGTTGGTTCACAAAATAGCTCAAATTCACAAAGACTCAAAGAAATTGCAGTTCAAGCTGGTAAAAGTGCTTACTTAATCGATCATGAAAGTCAGCTTGATATTTCTAGTTTAAGTAATAAAAAAGTTATTGGTATAACAGCTGGAGCATCTGCGCCTGAACATACAGTACAATCTTTGATTAAATATTTAATTGCTGAAGGTGCTACAATTTCGAAAGAGCAAATAGAATTTAAAGAAGAAGCTGTAACATTTTCTTTACCAAAATCTCTAAGGAACTAAGTACTAGTTAAATTCATGAGTAGTATTACTGTCCAACGTTTCATCTGGTTTTTTATGCTCAGGATCATTAGGGTTTATAAAAATGAACTGTTTATCACTACCGTCTAGTTCAACATAATCAAGTTTAGTATTTTTAAGATTAATCATAGAATTTGGATCAATTAGTATATTTATTCCATTTATTTTTAGTTGTAAATCTTCTTCTTTAGACTGATCGAAACCCATTAAATAGTTAAATTTTCCACTGTCATCTACATTAAGAGATATGCGTAAAGGCCATTCAGTACTTTCGGATACTTCTGCTGCTTTTTTGATCTGCTTGGCTGCTTGATCTGTTATTTCAAATATTTGTTGTACCATTAACTTTCTCTATAAATTTAATAAAATATTCAACCCAATTAAATGTATCAGTAGATCTAAGATGAGAGAATGATGCTATTGCATTTCTATAGATTAAACCATCTACCTTTCCATTTATACCATAGCCTCTTTTGATATCAAATGCATATTTGTACTTCTTTTTTCCATTTACAATTGAAGAATAATGGAATTCGTGAGCACGTATATTAGTTTTATTTATACCCCAAGGATGAGATTGGGGCTTCAACACAGTGTAACCTCTGCCTATAGGTTTTTTATTCATATTAATTTCAATATCAAATACATTACACATTTTATTAGTGTTATTTTTAAATTTTAAACTTTTAGAAAGATACATTAACCCGCCACATTCTGCATAAACAGGAACGTCTTTTTCTATTATTTTTTTTATAGATTTCCTCATAGAGATATTAGCTTCAAGTTTTTTTGCTTCAGTTTCAGGGAAACCTCCTCCAATAACTAATGCATCAATTTTAGGTAACTTTGTATCTTTGATAAGATTTATGAATTTTACTTTATGGCCTAATTGACGAATCTTTTCTAGGTCATCTTCATAATAGAAACCGAATGCAGAATCTTTAGCGACTCCTATTGTTAGAACCTGTTTCTTCTTCAATAATGTCTTTTGTAGCAAAGGTCTTACTTTTTCTTTTTTATGTTTTGGATATATTTTTTTATAATCGATGTTATTTTTTATCGTAGAGATAATAGTTCTAATTATTTTACTTTTATTAGTATGTTGAAACGCTGGTATTAATCCTAAATGTCTCTCGTCTATCATATTTTTGATTGGAGGGATTGATCCAATAATTTTGAAATCAGTATATTCTTTTACTGCAGTTATAAGCTTTTGTTCATGTCTAGATGTAGATACATTGTTAAGAATAATATTATTTAACTTGAGTATTTTATCAAATTTACTATAACCCAACAATAATGGTGCAATGCCGCGTGTCATTCCACTACAATCAATGACTAGAATTATTCCTACATTAAGTATTTTAGCAAGCTCAGCATTGCTATCATTGCCTGAAGTGGCTACGCCATCAAATAAACCTTTTGTTCCCTCTATTAATGAAAAATCTGCATACTTTAATTTATTACGATGACTAGATTTAATTTCTTCCTTATTCATTGTATTGAAATCTAAATTATAACAAGGAGCTTTTGAGGCTGCTGATAGCCACGATGGGTCTATAAAATCAGGTCCTTTTTTGAAAGTCTGTACACTGTATTTTAAATTTCTAGCTAGTCCAGCTAGACCAATCGAGACAATAGTTTTTCCTGATGACTTCTTTGTCGATGATATCAGTATAGAGTTCATTAGTAATGAGTCTACTATTTTTTAGATGGAATAAATTTCAAATTAGTAATTAGTACAAGAATAATAATTAAGGCTAAAGATGTGCCACCAATACCGAGCCCATACTCATAAATAGAAGGTGTATATCCGTGAATGCCATTATCAAAGAATGTTGATTCTATAATTGTGTGATCAGGGAATATATTAAGTGGAAATGCTTGTCCTCCAATAATAATAACCGCTACTGCAAAGAACCCGCCTACAATTATCATTATAGATGTGAGTGTTAGTGGAAAGTTTCTGTTCTCCTTGTTAGATAATTCATAGAATAATGGTATTAAGAGACCTAGTCCTACTTGTCCTAACCAAAACATAGTTGTATAACCTCCACCATCAAGTAATATAAATTTTTCAATAGCAATCTGCTTTGAAATATATAGATTTGTAATATGATATAAAATAAGAAAATAAATATTGGCTAATAAGAAAATTATTATTAGTTTACGAATATTTACAGTAATTTCAGTTGGGATAGTTATATTTTGCATCTTAGATATTATTCTTAATAAGATGTAAAATACTGCTGTACCATACAGTAAAGACATTATTATAAATAAAGGTGCCAATACAGCTGTTGAGTATGCCTCCCTAGCAACTAGAAAACCGAATATCGAGCCTGTACCCGTAGTTAATATAATTCTCCATCCAAAAGCAAGCTTACCAACTGTAGATGAGAACCTGCTGACATTGAAATCCAGCATCGTCCAAATATAAATTGATAAAATTACAAAAAAACCAGAATATAAGAAGATATTCCAAGCAAATATAGATTTGAAATTATACGTTGTCATTGCAACTATTAATCTATCTGGTCTGCCTAAATCAAGTACTAGTATCATCAAGCCTGCAATTAGAAAAGCTATGGCAAAAAGAGCAGAAAGTGGCGCTAAAGGCTTGTAAAGTTTTTTATTGAATGCAGACGACATAGAAGCTATGTTAAGTACCCCAGACGCTATCACTATAAGCGTTACAGCAAAAATATGAGGTAGTCCCCATACAATCTGATTATTCATTCCTGTTACATAATGTCCTTCGTGCTCCATATAAGCTGATGATGCTAACCCTATTAACACAAGAAAACCCAAGAAAAGAAAAGTTCCCCAATATAAATACCTACAGGTTTTTAGTTTTTCTAGCGTATAGTTCATATGTTTGAGTAAAAGACTTTTTGATTAAGACTAAGATCATTTCTAAGCCTCCTTGGGTTATTAGACTTCATAACTGATGAAATCTTACTTTTTAAATCATTTAGGTCACCAAATGTAATAGCCGAATGTCCTGCATTGTTACATGCATCTTCACATGCAGTTGTTTCAGACCCATGATCAATTCTGTTAACACATAAGTTACAACTCTCAACACAACCTTTACCTCTTGGTGCATTTGTATTTTGTTGCGTGAGTGTTTCATGGACAAAAGAACGAGCCTTAAACGGACAAGCCATCATACAATATCTACAACCAATGCATGTGTGCTGATTCACCATTACTATTCCATCTACTCTCTTGAATGATGCACCTGTTGGACAAACATCACAACATGGTGGATTCTCACAATGCTGACACATCAGAGGCATTGTAGTAATTTTTTCTGTAGTGTTACTTTTAACTTTAACTTTTCGTATCCATTGTGAGTCAGTAGCTGGTCGTCCAAAACCTGTCAAACCATTTTCTTCATTACATGCATCTACACATGCAGTACACCCATCTACACATTTTGATGTGTCTATGTGAATACCCCAACTTTGTTTATTTGTAACTTTTTCTGCTAACGGTTTTTTTGCATATGCTTTATTTGAAATCAGTGATGGCACCACAAAAGTTATAGCTAATGCGGTAGCAGATTTTACAAGGAATTTTCTTCTATCTATCATCTTTAATATTATTTGCTAATTCATTAATTTCTATGACTGTACTACTAGTTGTATTCATATGTTTAGGATAACGGGGTTCTGCTGCATGACATGAAAAGCATGTAATATTTGTAGCTGTCTTAACATGGCATTCTTGGCAAAATTGCCCTTCAGAGTTAATAGGTACTGCTTTACCTTGATCATCATATGATACATGACAATCTACACAATTTGCTAGGCTATGCTGCTTAGTTCTAACACCGTCAATTACGGTCTCATCTCTTTGATGTAGTAAGAACATATAATGCTCTTTTCGCATTAATTCAGTTGGCTCAACACATGCTTCTTGAGAATCTGCTTTAGACTTCCCTGGTGACACATGTGGGTTCCCATCATGCGCTTTTACGCCTTGTATACCTACTACTAATATAAATATCAGAAAAGATATTTTAAGGTGTTTCAATTATTTTCCCCTGATTAAAAGGCGAGTAATTTATTCGCCGAGCCCCATTTTAATATAACCAGTTGGACATACATCAGCGCAGATATGACAGCCAATGCATTTGTTATAATCTGTATCTACATACCTGCCTAATGTTGCTTCATCTTTCTTAACTCGAAAAACTGCATCTTGTGGGCAGTAAATTACACAATTATCACATTCAAAACACATGCCGCAACTCATACATCTAGAGGCCTCCTTAATCGCCTCTTCTTCTGTAAGTCCAATGATTCTGTCTTGATAATTATCAATAACATCATCTCCGCTAGGAACATCCTCACCACGTTTTATACGATCTTCGTGTTTAAAATGTCCTAAGAATAATTCAGTTGATGGAATAATCTCTTGTGCAGATCTGTCCTCATAGTTGTGCAGCACATTTTTACTCGTATCAGAACCTCTATATGAATCAGGATCTATAGGTGCTGTATACGGTTCAGGCTCTAAATTAGTCTCTCTTAATTTATCTAGTAGATTAAAATGATGAACATCTACTTTAGGTCTTCTTTTAAAGTCATTGTTTTCGAAGTAGCTTTTAATAGTTTGTGAAACTATAGAACCCTGGCCTATTGCTGTTGTCAACAAGTGAGGTCTGATTATATCACCCGCAACAAAATGTCCTTCTTTAGTTTTATGTCTGTAATAATCATCAACTTCGAAAAATCCTCTTTCATTACCAAGTTCTTCTATGCCTTCAATATCAGGAGACTGGCCTATAGCAGCTACTATTAAATCAGCTTCAATTCTTTTCTCGGTACCTTCTACAGGCACTGGAATATTATTTTCATCAAATGTACATTCAGCAACAATCATCGCTACTGCTTTGTTATTATCATCTTTTTCAATTTTAACTGGCATCACACCATTTAGAATTGTGACACCCTCATGCATAGCATCATTTACTTCTTGTTCAGCTGCAGTCATTTCTTCTTTTGCGAACAAGGATGTTAATGTGACATCTGCACCTTCTTTTGCTGCAGACTCTGATACATCTTGTGCTACATAGCCATGAACAATGTTCTCTGGAGTATCTTGTTCATTCATTTTCGAGATATGGCCTAGACGACGAGCTACTGAAACTACATCAATTGAGGTGTCTCCACCACCTACGCAAATTACTTTTTTGGATCCTACCTTAAGTCTTCCATCACAAAATGCTTCAAGGAAATCAACGCCAGTAATACAGTTGGTAGCATCGCCGCCTTCAACAGGAATCGCTTTCCCGTTCCAACATCCGATTGTCCAAAGTACTGCATCATGAGATTTCTCTATGTCATCTAAAGGTAAATCTTTTCCAACACGCTTTCCTAATACAACCTCAATATCTCCTAAATTTAGGATTCTCTCTATCTCTTTATCAAGGAGATCTCTCGGAGTTCTGTAACCAGGTATACCATAACGCATCATGCCTCCAAGCTCTTTTCTTTCTTCAAAGACTGTTGATGCATAACCCATTTTTCTCAGTTGATATGCTGCAGACAAGCCAGCAGGTCCACCGCCTATTATTGCTACTCTCTCTTTGTTGAGTTTAGGAGCTTCATCAAATGTGTACCCCTCTTGAATTGCTTTATCGCCTATGAATTGTTCAACTGCGTTGATACCCACATAATCATCCACTTCATTCCTATTACAACCGCTCTGGCAAGGTGCTGGGCATACTCTGCCCATTTGCGATGGAAATGGATTAGCTGTTGTAGATCTTCTAAATGCATATTCTGACATTGACATATCTTGAGGTGGTTGTTCTATGCCTTTAATAATCTGGAGCCAACCACGGATATCTTCGCCAGAAGGACAACTTCCTTGACAAGGTGGAGTCTTATGAACATATGTTGGACACTTATGAGAATGATCTTGCTCAAAAATTGCCTCTGAGAAATCACTATATTGATGATCTCCTTCGTTATACCTTTTGAAGGTATTTTCTTCTTTCATCAAATTGATTGTCTTTTCTAATTTAGTCATTTAATTCAACACTTTATATAAGTTTATTATACTTTTCTAATACTCCGATTTTAAAAGTATAGCACAAGATATTTTGAGCTAAACCTCTTTTTTATTCATAATTAACGCATTACTAACCAGTTGATGAAGACTGACAATTTGGTCTAATTCTAAATCATAATATTGAAAAACCTTACTGAATTGACTCTTACAAATTGCACATATAGCTGCCATATGTGTGACACCTTTCTCATCAATTAATTGTTTCAAAGCTTCCATTCTAGGCAATGCACCCTTTACTCTTAATTCCATCAAATCGTCAGTGAGCAGGCCGCCTCCGCCACCGCAACAGTAAGTCTTCTCTCTTATTGTCTCCTCTTCCATGTCGTAAAAGTTATTAACAACACTTTTAATAATTTTTCTAGGTATAGTGAATTGACCGCCCATTATTCCTCCCATGTTTGAAGCGCGAGCAACATTACAAGAGTCATGATAAGTTAATGTCATATCATCATTTGCGCTTTTATCAAACTGCAGCACATTCTGATCTATCAATGAGTTTGTGATTTCACAAATATGTTGAGGAACTGGGTATCTTGGATCCAGAAAATCAAAAGGCCCAGCTAGTGTATTTAAAAAGCTATAAGCAACCCTCCAAGCATGACCGCATTCGCCAAATACAATTCTTTTAACGTTAAGTTCTAGTGCTGCTTCTCTAATTCTCATAGCAAGTTTTTTCATATTATCGTAGCTGCCAATAAACATTCCAAAATTTGCAGCTTCACTTGCATGTGAGCTTAAAGTCCAACTAATCCCAGCTTGATGAAACACCTT
>Ga0255762_10000092_pt1 | contig 74992 bp, 43 predicted proteins | sample 101ome_16_FD_179962 | JGI IMG/M metagenome (GOLD analysis project Ga0255762, IMG submission 179962) | Coastal salt marsh microbial communities from the Groves Creek Marsh, Skidaway Island, Georgia - 101401AT metaG (version 2) | ecosystem: Environmental > Aquatic > Marine > Intertidal zone >...
ATGTAATACCACAGTACGACAGCGTATATCAGACACATTAATTAGGGTCTAGACATAAGACAACACCCGCGTGTGAACTGAACCGCCGTTTTTTTCTTAATCGTTCATTCACGGTATGTGTATACAGTATGGTACGAGTATAAACGAACGTTCCCCTTGTTCATCGGACGCGACGTTCAGACGCGGACGGCGACCGCGCGCGCGCGCGATCGCACGCTACGGCGACACACGCCGACGCGCGAACACGCGCGGGTTGGAACCGACGGAATTTAGCGTTTCGTTTCATCGTTTCATCGCGACCGCGGGAAGACGGAAGACGCGCGCGTTCGACGGTCGAGGGAGGGATCATCATGACGGAGCCGACGCCTCGGGAAACGGTTAAAGTGCTCGTGCGCGTGCGCCCGCCGAACGCGCGCGAGATCGATTCCGGCTACGCCAAGGCTGTGCACGCCCACGGCGGGGACGCACCGACGACGCTGTCGATCGCGAGACCGGCGAACGCGTCCGGGAAAGGGCCGCTGAGCTTCGCGTACGATCACGTGTGCGATGAGACGTCGACGCAGAGGGAGATTTTCGACCTGGTGGGCGCGAGCGTGGTGGACGGCGTCGTGGACGGGTATCACGGGTGCATCCTGGCGTACGGACAGACGGGGGCGGGGAAGACGTACTCGATGCAAGGGATGACCGGGGACGGGGATGACGACGCGGTGGGGTCGTTCGGGGATAGGGGTGACGATGATGACGTGGTGATGATGGACGAAGACGCGAAGGACGCTGCGAGCGGCGATTTGGACGGCGCGCACGCCGGGTTGATTCCGCGCGTGTTGAAACGGTTGTTTAAACGCGTCGATGACGAGCGCGCGGCGGCGGCTCAGGCTGGGGGTGACGCCGTGTTTGAGGTGAAGTGTTCGTATTTGGAGATTTATAACGAAACGTTGCGGGATTTGTTGATGAGCGGCGAGTACGACGGGCCGGCGCCGAATATTCGCGAGGATGGGAAGCGCGGAACGTTTGTGGAAAATCTTTTGGAAGAGCGCGTCGTCGGTGCGGAGCAGACGTACGAGGCGTTTTTACGAGGCGCGGCGAATCGTCGGGTCGGACAGACGAACATGAATGCCGATTCGTCGCGTTCGCACAGCGTGTTTACCATTTCGGTGACGAGCACGAGTAAGGCTGACGCGTCGGCGACGACGACGAAGAAGAGCGCGCTGTTACACCTCGTCGATCTCGCCGGGAGCGAGCGACAGAAGAGCACCGACGCCGCGGGCGAGCGTTTGAAAGAGGCGAGCGCGATCAACAAGTCGCTCTCCGCGTTGGGGAACGTCATCAAGGCTTTGGTTGATCTCGCCGACGGCAAGGAGCGTCACGTGCCGTATCGCGATTCCAAGCTGACGTTTTTGCTCAAGGATGCCCTCGGAGGACGCTCGAGGTGTACGCTCCTCGCCTGCGTTTCGCCGGCGCACGTCAACTTGGAAGAAACCATGTCGACGCTCAAGTTTGCCCAGCGCGCCAAGCTCGTCAAGGTGCGCGCGGTGGCGAACGAGGAAGCCGTCGGGTCCTCGGAGGAGCTCATCGCCGAAGTCGGTCGCTTGCGCGCGCTCCTCGCCGAAGGCGGCGGCAACGTCGGTGGCGGTAACTTTACCGGCGGTAACTTTACCGGCGATGCCTCGGCAAAGATTGCTGAACTCGAGGACATGATGGCCAAGGCGAATCGCGCCGCGGCGGCGGCGGCAAAAGATGGCGAAGAGGAACTCGAAAAGCTCAAAGCCAAGCTCGAAAACGCCAAGGATTTGTGCGCGTGTCTGGATAAGAATTTACAGTCGGCCAAAATGGTGATTCGATTGCGCGACGAAGCGCTGAAGAAGAAGCTTCTCTCGCCCGAGAGCGTAAACGCGGAGATTGAAGAGCTGAAGAAACAGGTGGAACATCCGCCCGAGGTGGTGCGCGTGCGCATCGAACTCGCGGCGTTGCAAGAGCGAGCGGAGCGATTGCAAGCGGAGAATGAGCGTTCGGCGAATCGAGGGCGATTGGCGACGGCGGAAAACGAGCTCAAGGACCTTCGAAAACTCATCGTCGCCGAGGGTGAGCTCGCGGCAAAGGCGCTGGATGAAAAAGCGTTGGCGATGCGCGAAAAGGAGGAAACTGATTGTCGCAACAAGACGCTCGAGGAGAGCATTCAAGCCGCTGAGAGACGCGCGACGGAGTGCCAGGAAATCGCCGAGAGCGCTCGAGCGGCGCAACTCGCGGCTGAGGTGCTCGAAAACGAGCACAAGATGGCCAGGGAATCCGCCGAGGCGGACAGAGCGCGCATCGAGGCGACTTTCCAGGAGAACAAGGAGGTGATGGAGGAGATGTTCTCCAAGCTCGAGTCCTTGATGGCGTACAAGGCGGCGGCGGAGAAGGAAAAGGCTGCGCTCGAGGCGCGAGTGGAAGAGGCGGCAGCCAAGGCGGCTGGCGCCAACTCGTCCTTTGAAGAGACGGTCGCCGCGCTGGAAAGCACTCGCGAAGAGCTGTCCAAGGCCAAGGGTGAAATTCAAGCTGCGCTCGAGGCTCAAAAAGAAGAGCTCGAACGCTCCGCGGCGGCGTCTCGCGCGGAATTTGAAGCCGAACTCGAAGCCCGATCGCGCGCGCACGAGTCTGCGATCTCCGAGCTCAACGTGAAGCACGAGGCTGAGATGGATCGATTACGACGCGAACACGAAGACGCGGTGGCTGAGGCGAAGAGTGAGGGCGCCGGGAGCGCGGAAGCGATGCGCGCCGAGCACGCCGCCGAGATGGAGGCGCAAGCCAAACGTCTCGAGGAAGCGTTCGTCGAGCGAACGTCGGAGCTCGAGGCATCGCACGCTCGAACCTTGGACGCGTTGCGCGCCGAAAATGAAGTCGCCATTCAAAAGATGCGCGAAGAGCACGAGGCGAACAAGTCGGAACTCGTCGCTGTCCACGACTCAAAGATGTCCGCGCAGTCTCGCGCATTTGCAGAGCAAATTGAAAAGATCAACGCGGCGCAAGCCGAGGCAATCGCCGCGCTCGAGCACAAGCACGCAGAGGAAATTTCCGACGTCAACGCAAAGCTCAACGCTGCGCTGGAACAAGGGGCATCGTCCGAATCGTCAGAGGAGGCGCACAACGCCGAGCTCGTGGCGCTCAATGAGGAACACACAAAGGCGCTTGGCGAGCTCGAGAGCGAATACAAGGCTCAAATTGCCGATTTGGAGAAGGAGCTCGCCGCGAAAGACGAAGCGAACGCCAAGGCGCAAGACGCTCTGCGCGAAGAGTTGGTCTCCGAACACGCCACCGCCTTGGAGGAACAAAAGGGTTTGCTCAGCACGGCGTTTGCCGCCGACATTAGAAATGCCGAAAAGAAGCTCGCGGCAGCCAAGGAGGAAATCTCAAGAGCTAAATCTGCGGCTGCCGCCGAGTTCTCGGCAGCGAGCAACGCGCAGACGCAGATTCGCCAGTTACAAGAGCTCGTTGAAGCGAAAGATGACGAAATCCGATCTCTTGAGCGACGAGTTTTGTCTTCTTCTCAGGGCGACGACGCCGGCGCGTTGAGCGACGCGCAATCCAGAGCGGACGCGCGTTTGGACGCAGCCAAGGCTGCGCGAAAGCGCGCCGAAGAGCGAGCGCATGACATGGAGAACAAAATGTCCGATCTCGCACGTGAAGTCGAGGAGGCGAAGAGCGCGGCGGCGGCTTCCAAGTCAAAGGCTTCCGCCGCTCGATCGAGAATAGACTCGCTCGAAATGGCGTTGCACGCCGCCAAGGTGGAAATCGCGCATCTTAAGGGTGTCGAACCGCCGGCGAGCGTCGCTAAGACCCCATCTCGAACGCCATCACGAACGCCCGCAATCAAGCGCCCGCTCGCCGGCCGCACGCCAGGCCGAACACCGGCAACTATGGGCACGGCGAGACGCATTTTGAGCGACGTCAACGCCGAAGCGCCGCCCGCGAGTCCGTCCCAACACAGGCCTGTGAAGCACATGCGATTCGACGATAGCCCAGGCGTCGCAGCAAAGAAACCGACGGAGTCGACGACGTCGAGACCTGAACTTCAAGGCGTCCGACGCGGAACTGGTCGATTGCTCGCCAAGCCCGCGATGCGAGTGCAAGCGGATAAGCCGCCCGCCGCCGAACAATAATTTTTTACGTACACCCACGCCACACGATGACAATCAATGATACCGGTACAACAACAAATCTACAACCACTACGCACGCTACACGCTATTCACGAGACTTCCCATCCTCCGCGATCGACTTTATAAACGCCTCCGCGCGCGCCTCGGCGCCTCCCAACGACTCGGCCAACGCCCTCTCCGCCTCAAACGCGTCCCGCATCCTCCGCTCCGAAACTTCCCCCAACCGATCCGTGATATCCTTCGCCGTCTTCTCCGCCTCCTCCACCGCCGACGCGTTCCTCTCCGCCTCCCCGGCGCCGAATTTCGCCAGCTCCCGCAGCGCAGCCTCAACCTCTGCGTTGCGTTTCGACACCCCGGCGAGTTCTGCGTTCGTTCGTTCGAGCGACGCCCGTTCGGCGCGGATCCGTTCGAGCGCGCGCGTTTGCGCCCTGTACGCCTGGATGAAATTGACCAAGCGTTTAAACATCGGTTCGGGCGCTCCGTCGTCGCGCGCGGCGGTGTGGCGGCGCGTCGTCGGGCGTCGGTTGAGATCGAATTTTTAATTTTTTTTGAAATTTCAAAAACAGTTGACGCATCGCGTCGCGTCACATCAAGACGCGCGCGCGAATCGATATCCGAGCGAATCAATCAATCAATCAATGGACGGCATGAACGGCGAACACGCGACGACGGAGCAACCGAAGGAGACGGAGCAAACGACGACGACGCCGACGATGACGACGCTTGGGAAACGCGAACGTAAAAAGGTTGAAGTGTACACCGCACCGGTTGAAGAAAAGAAAAAGACAGCCGTCGTCAAGCGCGGACGAGGGGTGAAACTGTCAGAGATCCCGAACGTGGCGTTTAAACTGTCAAAGATTTCGCGCAAGGATGACATTTTGAAGTTTGTGTATCGGTTGCTGTACAAGGGCGTGCCGAAGCAGGCGAGCGTCAAGGCGGAGATCGGCGAGTTTAGCGGATGGGTGTTCGAGACGGATGCGGAGCGCGAAGTGAAAATGGACCTTTTGAACCGGGCGTTTAAGGATACTTTACACGACATTCTGGATTTGTTTGAGCTCCCGCGGGGATCTGGACCGGATGGGAAGAAGGAGGCGCAAGTGGCGCGTCTCGCGGCGTTTTTGGACGCACCCAAGGCGAGCGGGAAAAAATCGCTCGCGGAAGCGGAAGCGAAGAAAAAGGCGGCGAGAGATCGCAAGAGAGAGCGTAACGCTAAAGCTGCGGCTAAAAAGGCGAAGACGACGGCGACCAAGGCAGCTGGATCGGCGAAACAGGAAGCATTGATCAAGAAGCTCAAGGCGGAGAACGCTGCGCTTCGAGCCAAGCTCGCCAAGCTCACCGGTAAGGAGGAGCCCGCGGCGGAAGAGGAAGACGAAGAAGACGAAGAGGAAGAAGAAGAGGAAGAGGAGGAAGAGGAGGAAGAGGAGGAAGAGGAGGAAGAGGAGGAGGAATCCGAGGAGGAAGATGACGACAGCGACGAGGAATTCACCGACAAGCCAGCCAAGAAGCCAAAATCGACGCCGGCTGCCAAGCCGAAGCCGGTACCGACGCCCGCGAAGGAAGCTGCGCCGTCCCCGAAGCCCGCTCCCGTCCCGTCCCCGGCTCCGGCCGCTCCGGTCGAGGCGCCCAAGCCAGTCGAGACAGCCGCTCCGGCCGCTCCGGTCGCTCCGGCTCCGGCTGTCGCAGCTCCGTCTGGCCACGACCTCAAGACTGCCGTGCAAGCCATGCTCAAGGACGCCAACATGGAAGAGGTTTCCATGAAGAGCGTCCGTCAAGCGCTCGAGACAAAGTTCGGACAATCCTTGTCAGATAGAAAGGGCGAGATCAAGGAGTACGTGAACGCCTTCCTCGAACAATAGACGCGTTGCCATGTCAAAAATCCGAATACCAACAGTTATTTTCCTATCTACAAGAATGTTGTCGCTAAAATCTATTGCTGCCTTGATTGTCGCGTCAGTGAATCTCAAACTTTTCCACGTCCGCGACCACTTGGCTCAAATGTCTAACTAGGTTGGAGTGCGTCGAAGTCTCGCATCGTTCGCGGCAAATCTTCACCCATGGTTCACGTAATTCTCGTTGCGCCTCAAAAATCTCCTTCAGGACATCCAAACGCCCGAGGAGAGTGGCGCACAATAACGTCCAGTCCGTGCACTCGGCGTGACGCGCCGCATCCATCAAATGCGTCAGGTGAGCGGTGTCTCCACGTTCGTCGAAATCCACCGATCCGGCGTTGATCAGGTGACTCTCTCTTTTGATTTCTCTATCAAACGCGTTGCCGTCAAGCACATGCTTGGCGCCCTGTTCGAGCGCTTTAGCAAAATCTGAAATGTACGCGCTTCCTTCTCTATCGCTCTCGTGCGTCAAGTATCCGACGCCATCAAAGGATGTAATGGCTATGAATGCGCCCATGGCGACGAGCTCTTTGCCATCCGCCAACTCGTCCAAATGCGTCTTCAAAATCAACTGTTCGGGCTCGTCCAGCACGAGCTCCTCGTCGCCACGTTCACCCAACGCGAGCACGCTGTTTGGGGGTGGCACAACCACTTGAAGCGCGCGCTTTAGAAGGCCCGGTTTGCGTTTTCCGAGAGGCGTCTCGGAGATGGGTTTTAAGAGAAACTTGATGAGATCCTCGACCAGGTTGTAATCGCGCGCTTGCAACGCCTTTTGCATAATTTGCACCGCCACCTCTTTACCCACGGCTTCGTCCTCGAGCTTATCGACAACCAGAATGTAACACGCGGCGATGCGTAACCGGTTATGCTTAAGCGCTCTCAGGCTGAGTTCGCTCGCGGTTCCCGCGTACTTGAAGAGCGATTTCCACTGCGAGCTGTCTGTCTTGCGAGCGACACTGACGACGACGTCTAGAAAATTTGGTAACTTCGAAAGCAACTCGATGGAATTCTTGAGCATTTCTTGCGAATGCGCATCCGCGCTCGACGACTCCAACGCGGTGAAGAGCAACCACTCCAACGCGTGCGTAAAGTGCGGTGTTTGAACGCGTGCGACGCGAGCGTACGCCAACGCTGCGTCGGCTCGGCCCGCGCTCAAAAGCTTCCGCAGCGTGTACGGAACGACACTGTGCATCTTTGGCGCGATGGAAAAAAATGGCGCTTCACCAGACTCTGAAAACGAAAGCTTTTGCGCGACGCCGACGATGCGGTTCAACCTTGAACTCACCGCCACTGGGTAGAGCTCTCGGTCGAATTCGAGCTCGGGGTGTTTATCCGCGCCGTCAATCGTGAGACTCGACGCGCCGTCGCGTAATATCGATCGAGTGTCGGCTTCGGGAACGTGCATGACGCGCATACCCTCTGAACCGTACGCGAACACACGTCCCTGGTGATTGACCGACGACGACGACGACGACAACGCGGTATCATCTTCAGAATCGCCGAATGAAACCCAAAATTCTGATACGCCTCGCATCGCGACGACGTGTTCAAACTCGCGAGATAGATCGACGATCAAAACGTCGCCCCGCGCCGTGAGGACGACGCACTCTCGAACCTCTGACGCGTCCTCTTCAATCACATATCCGTGTGGGCACAACAGACTCACACCAACGATTTCATCATCACCGTCGAGATTGACCGTCGTCTTGCGTCGTTGACCGTTCGACTCTCGCACCGGGGATACCGCGAGCGTTCCGTCGGCTTCAATCACAGAGGTGAAGAGGGCGATTTCGCCATTGGCAAAGGCGACGACGAGATGCGCGCCGAGCGAGCGAGCGCACACTGGTTCGGCCGATAGAGGGTACCACCCGAGGTGTTGAAACCGTTCGGATGCGAAAAGATGCATCCCGTACGATGTTTTTGACCCACTGGTAAACATTCGCGTCTTACTGGATGAGGCGCACGCGGCGAGAATCGGCGGCGCAGCCGCCGGCGAACCTCTCGGTCGCAACCAAGCAAAGTCGATGGTTTCCATTGCGTTTTCATCCGATTCGTTCTGCATCATCAACCACCGCTCGGATAACGCGTCGTACATCAAGCACCCTCGAGTGCCAGCGACGGCTACCACTTCGCCGCTCGGGCTCGCGCTCGCGATGCGAAGCGGCCATCGCATCGAGAGATACTCGCGAGGACAGACGACTTGACGCAGACGCATTTTACTCGACGCGGAAGCCGCCGCAAGGAGGAATATCCTATCGGCACCGAGCAAGACGCACGATTCATTTTCAAGCGCATCGTGCGCATGTGTCGCTTCGCAGTGCGCGCGACCGGTGTTGCGCACGAGGGAGTATTCCAACAATCGAGCGCCAGCGGATGTGCGCGTCGGGACGTGGAGCGAGTACCCGCCGCATCCCCACGCGGGAGCGCCGAGACACGCGCCAATCATCGGTGTGGTGTTCGTCGAGTCAGATGGCGAGATGGACGATTTATCCATCGTCGTAGTGTTCATCGCCACACCGTCAAAAACGCTCTCTATCCGCGTCGTCGAATCGTCGCCAAATCCGTGATGCAGCGAACACATCGTCAAACATCCCGAATCGCTCCAAACGCTCAATCCTTGACGACGGTACCCCACCGCGAGGGCGCGTCCGTCGTGCGACCACGACGCGTACGTCGCCGCACCGGTATCTCTCGCGTTCACGCCCCAGGGTTTCAAGCTGAAAACAATCTTCGGCTCGCCAACTGTCGACGTAGTCGCGTCTTCGTACACTCGAACGTCGCCTTCGGCGTCACCCAACGCCAACGCGCGCGTCCCGCGATGAAACGCCGCACACATCGCCGGCGTCGGCGTCGCCTCGAACCAATTCGTCGTTAAAACGTTTCCTCTCCAATCAATCGTCGCCGCACACGTCGAACCGCTTTCGAACCGCACGACGAGCGTCTCAGTATCCGCGCACCAATCCACACTCGCCGCGCCTCCGTCGTTCCATTCGCTTCGTCCCAACCCCACGCTTCGCCCTTCCACCCCACGAGACCACGTGAGAAAGATCACCCGTCCACGATCCGTCCCCACAACGATTTCGTCTTCGTCCGACGCGCAACACGTCGCGCGTTCTCCATCATCCAAACGTATAACTCGCTCGAGCTCGCACTCGCCTCTTCGCGTCTCCTCGCCCCTTCGCGTCGCTCTCGCCGAAGACACAAACACCTCCCCGTCCACGCTCACCGTCGCGAACGCCGCTGTGACTTCAATCTCTTCCTCCCGAACCCCTCCATTCGACGTCGTCGTCCCATCCCCACTATTTTTCCTTCTTCGCCTTCGTTCGTCCGTTTCCGTCTTCGCCGACGACTCGCGCCACGTTGCGTCCACCGCCTCCTCCCCTAGATCCGTTTCCACCCGCCCCAGCGTCGCCCCGCACGCGCCGGCGTCGCGAAACTCCACGACGCGTCCGCGAACCCACGCGATGATGCGCGCTTCGCGGTGCGTCAACGCGACGTCGGCAGTCTGCCGTTGAGTAATCCGGTTTAAGTCAGCGTCGTCATCTTGTCCCTCGCGCGTCGTCATTCCGAGCGATGCGTCCGCGCGATCGGCGTCGGACGACGCGCCCGGATCCATCGCACCGCACGGCGCGCTCGCGAGCGCGCGCGAGACGCGGGGCCAGGCGTGGGCGACGTACATCGCGTCGCGGTGTGACGAACGAACCTTCCTGCCCGCGCATGGACGCAGCTTATCTCGTATTCTGTATACATTTCATGGTATCAGATCCAAAACATATGTGTAAATCTAAAACGCCAATCATGGTATCATATAGTTGTAGAACTTCTACAATACGTAATAGTCGGACATGTGGAAAAACACCGGCGGCGCGTGCGAAAACGCCCCTGACGTCACGTCTTCACGCGCGCTCCGCGCGTCGATTCGCGACGGACGCGAACGAGCGAGACGAGCGGGATCGACGGACGTTTAGAACGCCGCGGGTCGGGACGCGCGCGCGCCCAAAGGCGGGGAGTCGAGAAGGACGCGTCGGGCGGGCGCCGAATCGGATCGGGCGATAAGATTGGATCGCATCCCTCCAACCATCCATTGACCGATCACGGTTCGTTCGACGACGCGTGATGGAGACGACGATGGGTCTTCGGTGTGCGGTGATACCGTCGTCGTCCTCGTCGACGTCGTCGAACGCGCGGGTGCGAAGGACGACGGTGCGCGGAGGCGCGGGACGAAGAGGCGGGCCGACTCGACTGGCGGGCGGGTTTGGAAACGCGACTCGGACGCGAGACCCGAACGCGAGGCGCGACGACGTCGTCGTCGCTCGGGCGGTGACGCCGTCATCGATCGATGAGGACGCGGTGACGGGATCTGAAGCCGGTGGGAGGACGCGCTCGGGTGAGGGCGCGGGGACGAAGAGCGGAACGCCGAGGGCGCCCGGGGAACGCCGGCGTTCAGCAAAGAAGAGCGCCGCGGGGCTGGGATCCGTCGTCGACGAGGCGATGCTGGTTGATTTCGCGGTGATTGGAAGCGGGATCGCCGGGTTGTCATACGCTTTGGATGCGGCGGAGCTCGGGGAGGTGGCGGTGATTACGAAGGCGCGCGCGTTTGAGACGGCGACGGCGTATGCGCAAGGCGGCATCAGCGCCGTGGTGGATAAATTGGATTCGGTGGATGAACACGTGCGGGATACCATCGTTGCCGGTGGGTTTTTGTGCGATGAAAACGCCGTTCGGGTCATGGTTGAAGATTCCAAGGCTGCGGTTGAGACGCTCATCGAGCGTGGGACGAAATTTACCACGCGCTCAGAGGATGGGTCGCTGCACTTGGCGAGAGAAGGCGGCCACAGCAGACATCGTATCGTGCACGCGGACGACATGACTGGGAAAGAGATTGAGCGCGCGTTGCTCGAGGCGGCCAAGGCGCACCCGAGAATCACGTTTTACGAGTACCACTTTGCGATGGAGTTACTCAAGACAAAGGACCAAGGGCGATGCGCCGGCGCGCTCGTTGTGGATGAATCTCGGGGCAAGACAAAGGCTTTCATCGCGTCCTCCACCGTGCTCGCGTGCGGCGGGGCGGGGCACTTGTTCCCGAGTACGACGAATCCGACGGTGAGCACGGGCGACGGCATCGCCATGGCGACGCGCGCGGGAGCTGCGGTGGCGAACATGGAGTTCATGCAGTTTCACCCGACGGCGCTGTACACGGGCGAGGGCGGCGCAAAGAAAATGTCCCCACGGGAAAATGCGTTTTTGATCACTGAAGCCGTGCGTGGACACGGTGGTCGATTGTTCAACGCGCAGGGTGAACGATTCATGTCTCGTTACGACGCGCGCGAGGAGCTCGCGCCTCGCGACGTCGTCGCCAGGAGCATTGATAGCGAGATGAAGCGCACCAAGTCGCCGTGTGTGTTTTTGGATATCACCCACGTCGGTGCGGATGAGATTCGCAAAAACTTCCCGGGCGTTGCGACTGAGCTCGACAAGCGCGGTTTAGACATCACCAAGGAGCGCATTCCGGTTGTTCCAGCGGCGCATTACATGTGCGGCGGCGTCTCCACGAATGAAAACGGAGAAACTTCTCTCCGAGGTTTATTTGCGTGCGGTGAGGTGGCATACACCGGTGTCCACGGCGCGAACCGGCTGGCAAGTAACTCGCTGTTAGAAGGTGTCGTCTTTGCGCGGCGCGCGGTCGCGTCCGTGCAGGCGGAGCTCGACGCGTTGCGCGCCGAGCTGCCCGCGGACGACGAGCACCAAAGCTTGAGGAGTTGGATCAAGGATAACTGCAACGCGCTGACTTCTGGACGCATCGCGAAAAACTTTACCAGCGAGGAAGACTGGGAACGCGACGTTCGTGAAGAAATCCAGCGCACGATGTGGAACGCGGCTGGCATCGTTCGAAGCACGGCTGAAATGGAAGCCGCCTTGGTCAGATTGGCGGAGCTCGCTCTCGCATGCGAGGAACGCGCGCGAAACAACGTCGCAGGGTGCACGCTGCGCACGGCGGAAATTAACAACTTGCTCGTCGTCGGTCAACTCATGCTGAGATGCGCTTTAATGCGTAAGGAGTCTCGAGGATTACATTACACGCTCGATTTTCCCGAGCCCGTGGACGCGGAGAAGAAGCCCTCCCTCTTAGCTGACGGTGACTTGCAGTCCCCGATCGCCCGAAGGCCGATGACATCCGCTCCGCGGTAATTAGTTATATCGTTATGTAAATTATGAACAGTACACTGTATCACCGAATGATGTGTTCGTAGGAATGTGGTTGTGAAAATCACCGCGCTGCGTAGAATGTGAGACCGCGATGCGTAAATGTACACTACATATGCGAAGAACGTGTCGCTTGTTATTGTTTCAGGGGAAAACTCTCACAGACGAGCGTCTGGGAAGCCACGCTGGGCTTGTTTGACCCCGAGATCAGCCATGACCTCTTCCGAACCGCCGAGGATGGCGGAAAATTTGGCGGCTCGGTTGAACGATTCGACCACTCGTCCCATACCCGTGCGAGTGATGCCGCGTCCTCCAAAGATTTGTGCGCTCTCGTCGGCGAAAAAGTTGGCGACGCGGGTGCATAAAAACTTGAGCAAAGCGATCGGGCCCGCGAGTCTGACCGCCTGTTCGGCGTGGCTCAGGATGCCCATCTGGTAGGTGATGGCTTCGGTCCAGCACTCGACGGCTTCGAGCTGAGACGTCATTCTGGCAAGCTTGTTGCGAATCACCGGTTGTTCTATCAATCTCTTACCGAACGTCTTGCGCTGCTGCGCGAACATGTAGCACTCCTTGAGTACGTTTCGCATCGCGCCGTTCGTTCCCGCGACAATCATCCATCTTTCGTGGTTAAAGTTGTGCATGATGAGTTTGAAGCCATCGCCCTCCTTGCCGAGCAAGTTTTCGACAGGCACCTTGACGTTTTCAAAGATGATGTACGACGTTCCCGCCGCCGGGCTGTAAGCCGTCTTGATTGGATTGGTCTCCACGCCTTCACTTCTCTCGATGAGCAACAATGACAACGCCTGGAAGCCCTTACCACCGGTTCGAACTGCCGTGGTGAAGTAGTCGCAAAACGTTCCGTTCGTGATCCACTTTTTGACGCCGTTGACAATGTAAAACTTACCATCCGGCGTTTTCGTCGCCGTACACTGCACCGCCGCGACGTCGCTCCCAGCGAACGGATCACTAATGGCGAGACAAATTCTTTTCTTCCCCATGATGCACTCTCTACCCACTTTTGCTCTCACCTCTGGACGCGCGAACATCAGCACCGGCGGCACGCCAATTACGAAACCCGCGCCGATACCGTCGCAATATCCCGGCACGCCCAACCTTCCGAGCTCCTCGTGCGCGATCATCTCGTGAAAAGTATCAAACTTTTCCGGCGTCAACCCACCGGGAAGCTGCATTCCGCAATTTTTCACGCAATCCGCCATCCAAGGTCCCGGTTGCAGTCGCGTCGCAAACATCCCCGCGGCGCCCAGCTTTTCAAACAACTCCTTCGACGGCGGCTTTCCCGCAATGTCGTTCTGCACCATATCCGGTCGAACGTGTTCATCGTAAAACGCCCGAACCGCCTTGCGAAACGCCACGTGCGACTCGTCGTAATACGGACTCGGCGCCCCCTGAAACGCAGCATTCTCCCCGTACGGCACCGCCGAGAGCGCCCCGGGCGCCGAATCCTCCCTCGGTTTCGCCCCCGCCAAGCTCCCGATTCTGTACTTGCCCGCCGTTTTTTGCAAAACCTCGCTTCGGTGCAACGAATAAAAAGCCTCCGTCGCGTCCTGCCCGGCGCCGGCGATGATGAACGACGCCCCGCCGGGATGGAACGCCGCGAATTTAGTCAAGTCGTACACGCCGTCATCGATTACCATCCAGCAATCGTTCGCCGATGCGTGCTTTCGCACTTCATCCATCGTGTACGTCGGCAGCGCGCTCATCGTGGAATTTTTCTCCTTTCGGTTCCGCCGCTGTTCGTCTCTGCGTCGCGTCGCGTCGACGCGCACTGGCGCCGATCGAAGCTCGACCGTTACGCGTCCGAGGGCGCCGCCAACCTGTTGGGTGTGGTGATGATACATAACGGTAGTACTGCCACTGTTTACGCATACAGTCCTCGTCAGCATTCAAACAAAATCCATAATTGTTTCTACACGCGATGCGTGCAGGGCTTCGTCTTCGCGAACGCGCCGTCACTGCGCGCCTCAGAGCCCGGGGGTATCGACGCCGGAGCCCGTTCGGGACGCGGCTAAAGTTTCTTCGCGCGCAGACTTCGCGGGTGGGAAGCCACCCGGGGGCGACGACGACGAAACGGACGCGGTTTTGGATTGCTTGACTGACTCGATTAATCTTAATCAGAGATTATGATGGCTTTGCGCGTTCGACCCCAACGCGCGCCGTGCGCACCGACGACGCACCTACGCGGTGCGAAACGCGTTGGGACGCGTCGGCCGATACCGTCGCGGAACGCGATGGGGACGGATCGCGAGACGGAGCTGGCGACGTGGAGCGAGGAGGCGCTCGAGGCGGTGGATGTGCCGCGCGACTTGTGCCAGATTCGAGCGTACGTGCGCTGGGAGGAAGCGGGGAAACCCGAGGATACGACGACGGAGTGGCAGGAGGAAGAGTTTAGACTGGCGACGTTGGATTTGAAGCGTGAGGTGGCGAACGGGACGACGCTGAATGAGATTCGAAGGCGTTACGGGCAAGCTCCGGTGGAGGGAGACGACGAACCGCGAGCGTTAAAGTTTCAGGAGACGAAAGAGGAGAAACGAGGCGGTGAGAAGGCGTCGACGAGCGCGTCGAACGGAGCGACTTCGGAGCGTGTTGAAACGCGCGCGTCAGACGTGGTTGTTTCTCCTCCGAAGCCTGTCATCGAGGTGGTTGAGAAGGCGACTGCGCCGCCGCCGGCGACGACTCGACGCGGACGCGATTTGAAAACGCTCCTTCCTCGCGGCTTATCGACGGGCGGTATCGCGTCCACCGAAGCCAAGGCACGCGAACCCACGACACTCGAACGCTGGCGCGACGTGGAAGGCGCTGAGGAAGGTCGTGTGCTCATCAGCGATACCTTGTACCCGGTGGCGGACGGACAACTCTTGGTGCAAGTCTTTGAGTGCTCTCGGCAAGACGAAGAGGCGATGAGCGGTCCGAGACGCAAAGTCACGTCGAGACAAGTCGTCATGACCACTGATGCCCTCGAACCGCTCGTGTGTCACTGGGGCGTGGCCAAGGAAGAACCGGGTGAGTGGGTGCTCGCGCCCAAGACGGTTCGACCCGTCGGCACCGAGGCGGTTTCGCACATGAGCTGCGAGACGTCCATGGACACCTTTACGGGATGCTTCCCCACCGAGCGCGTCTCTTCGTCCTCATCCATGGACGACGCCGACATGTTTGATGAGTGCGCGTTGATGCAACGACTCGTCTTTGAGCTCCCGGGCGAAGGCGCCGATGAACTCATGGGTTTGCAATTTGTCTTTCGTAACGCCGACGGAAATCAGTGGTACAAGGATACGTCCAACGGAAACGCAAACTATCGCGCGTCGTGCATTCGCGTCGCTCAGGGCGAGCAAACGGCGGATGAACTCGTCGAAATCATCACTCGCGCCGAGGCTGGGGATTCGTGGTGGTCCCTCATGCACCGTTTCAACCTCGCGCGTTCGCTTTTAGAAAAGTATTGCGTCGGCGGCGAATCGAGCGCCAAGGCGGTCGAAGCGGCGGCGAAGATTTTCGTCTGGCTCAGGTACAGCTCGATTCGTCAGTTGACCTGGCAGCGCAACTACAACGTCAAACCGAGAGAACTATCCAGCGCGCAGTCTCGTTTGACGCAGATGATTTCTGATATTTACGTCTCTCACCCGCACTTGAGAGACATGACTCGGTTAATGTTGAGCACCGTCGGTAAAGGCGGCGAGGGTGGCCAAGGACAACAGATTCGGGACGAAATCTTAAACATCATGCACCGCAATAACATCAAGGAAGTAAAGGGGATTTGGATGGAGGAATGGCATCAAAAGTTGCACAATAACACGACGCCGGACGACATTATCATCTGCCAAGCCTATCTCAACTTTCTTCGAGCAGAGGGCGACATCGGCGCGTACTGGCGAACGCTTGAGGATGGTGGTGTGACGAAGGAACGTCTCGAGTCGTTCGAGAGGCCCGTGCGCAGCGAACCCATCTGGCGCCCGGGTATCAAGGATAATTTGATCAAGGATTTCGAAAATTATCTCAAGATTTTAAAGTCGGTACATAGCGGCGCGGATTTGTCTGAAAGTTTCCGAGCGTGCGAACGCGGATTATCCGCCGAAACCAAGTCGGCGATTGAATTCGTCGCGCAGCAGCAATCGAGCGGAAACGTCTTCGACGTCGTCGACGCCTGTCTCGAGGCGAGGCATGGATTACGTGACGCGGGCTTAGCTGATCCCAAGGATGCGCAGTGGTGTCGGGACTTGCTGTACCTCGATCTCTCCGTCGCCGAAGTGAGCAATCGCGCCATTCAGCGTGGATCGGAAGCTGTGACAGACACGGAGGGATTACTCAAACTCACCGATATGGTGCTGGAAGATCTCTGCCTATCGCTTCCGTCTACAAATGACGATCTTTTATATAGTCTCATGAATCTCCGTCGCGTTCGCGACGCGCAGCGAGGTGGCGACGCGTCTTGGGCACTTCGAGCCAAGGCGACGGTGGATCGCATTCGGCTCGCTGTCACCGAGCACGCGACGGATATCACCAACAGCATGCAGCCAGCGGCGACGACGATTGGCAAGCGGTGCAAGTGTGATTCGTGGACGGTTGATTTATTCTCCGAAGAAGTCATCAGAGGCGGTCCGGCATTCGCTCTCTCTCTGATGCTGACGAGACTGGATCCGTATCTGCGCCGTGAGGCAAAGATGGGCGACTGGCAAATCATTTCGCCGGCTGATTGCGCGGGTCAGGTGTTACACGTGAAAACGCTCACCGAGGTTATGAATGACACCTTTAAGGTTCCTACTGTGCTTATCTGCGACCACGTGGGTGGCGACGAGGAGATTCCTTCGGGAGCTGTCGCCGTGCTCACTGGATCATCTGTCGACGTGCTCTCGCACAGCGCGGTGCGAGCTCGAAACGGCGGCGTGCTTTTCGCCACGTGCTACGAGCTCACCATCTTGGATAAGTTTAAGGGGATGAATTCAAAGTCGGTCGCTCTGTCGCTCACCCCGGAAGAGAGCGTCGAAGTCAAGGAGGTTGATTTCGCATCCTTGTCCACGAAGGGCGACGCGAGCGCCAAGGAGGACATGAACGGTCATGTGAAGATTGATGCGATCGATTTCGCGGGCGAGTACGCCATCGGCATGGATGCGTTCACCGCCAATCTTGTCGGTGCCAAGGCAAGGAATACTAAGATTCTCCGAGACTCGTTGGTAAACGGGGGAATTCCGGATTGGATTCAGCTTCCGCGTTCAATCGCGATTCCGTTTGGAACTTTTGAGCACGTCCTCGCGGCGCCTGAAAACGCAAAGGCATCCGCGAACATGGACAAGCTTTTGGCGACCATTGACGACTCGAGCGGTGAATCGCTCAGTCTTTCGTTGCGTCAGTGTCGCGCGTGCGCGCGCTCCGTCGTCCCGCCCGCCGGCATGCTGCAAAAGCTCGCCGACGTCATGCGGGACGGCGGTTTGACGCCGCCGAGTGACGACGACGGTTGGGACCTCGCCTGGAAGGCGCTCTGCGACGTGTGGGCCTCGAAGTGGAACGAGCGAGCGTACGTGAGCATGCGCAATAGAGGTCTCGACCACAAAAACCTGCGCATGTCCGTGCTCGTCCAACCAGTCGTCAACGCCGATCACGCCTTTGTGATTCACACGGTGAATCCGAGCACCAACGACCAAGCCGAACTCTACGCCGAGCTCGTGCAAGGCTTGGGAGAAACCTTGGTCGGCAACTACCCCGGTCGCGCTCTCAGCTTCTCTGTCGTCAAAAACACCGACGGATCCGTCTCAGCCCCGACGGTTAACGGCTACCCGTCGAAGAACACTGTCCTTCGCGTGCCGTGCGAGACGCTCATCTTTCGCTCGGATTCCAACGGCGAAGATTTAGAAGGTTACGCCGGCGCCGGACTCTACGAATCCGTCCCCATGCACGCCCCGGTAAGTCACCACGCCGACTACGCCTCTGATCCCGTCATCTGGGACCGCGACGCGCAGACATCCGTCCTCGACGCCGTCGCTCGCGCAGGCGTCGCCATCGAACGCGCCCTCGGCGCCCCGCAAGACGTCGAGGGCGTCGTTCGCGACGGCCAAATCCACGTCGTCCAAACCCGTCCGCAAGTCTGAACGGGCATTGGCGGCGTGGGGACGGGCGCGAGCGAACGATGAATCCATAGATATCGCGCGCGCGCTCGGTTGCACGAGTGAAACAGTGAACGCGCGAGCGAGTTGTAAAGCACAAGCGAGAGCAAAGGCGAGATCTTTTCACTACTATACTAAATACCCATACACAACGAGAAACAAAAGCACCAAACACCAATGCACTTTTTCCACGCAAATTTTTTACCATCGACCGTGCGCTGAAACTTCCATATTAGACGCGAAACAAACATGTCTGCAAATATTTTCACACGAACAGTCGAAAGTTTTGGAGTTCGGACAGGTGGTTGTTACAATCATCATCGGCGGATTGCGCGTCGATTGCGACGCGTTCGGCGGTCGCGAGTGCGCGTCGCGCGCGCGCGCGTCGAACGAACGGACGGACGGACGGACGAACGAGACGCCATGCGAGGGCCCGATCACACGCTCCGAGCGGCGGACGGTGACCTCGGGCCGATGGGTTTCGACCCCGAGGACCTCTCGGACGCGTCCACGTGGAAACAGGTTGGCGACGGGAGTTTCGGAAAGGTGTACGCGGCGGAATTGCTGGGCGAACCGGTCGCGGTGAAAGTCACGGCGAACGCGCGACCGGACCGAGTCGCGGGGTTAAAACGAGACTTGTGGTATCTGAATGCGTTCGCGCATCCGAACGTGACGCGGGTGTACGGAGCGTTCATCGAGAATGGTGACTGTCACATGGTCATGGAGTTTGTCCCGCACTCGTTGCGAAGCAAGAGGGTGGTGAACGAAGTGAACCGAGTCAAGGTCTTGGCGGACGTCGCGAGGGCGTTGACGAGGATACACGCGTGTGGACACGTGCATCGGGACGTCAAGGCGAGGAATGTGCTGATTTCGGAGGATTATGGGACAGCCAAGCTGACGGATTTCGGATTGGCGCGCGCGTTGCCGGGCGCCATCGGGACGAGCGGACGAGAGGAGGTGAATCCGAGATTGACGCCGAAGATTGGACCGCCTAAATATCGAGCGCCCGAGGTGGAGAATGGGACGGTGTACGATACGAGCTCGGACATTTTCGGGTACGGGGTGATGTGTTTTCAACTCGTGGAGCAACTGCGTAGAAAGACGAGAAAGTCCAACGCGTCTGAAGTGGAATTTATTCGCGAGCTCGGTCGCTTAGCGACCGAAGTAAACCCGAGTAAACGCCCGACGGCGAGACAGTGTTTAGTGATGTGTATGAGTTGGCTCAAGGGTGGGGACGATATCATCACTCCAAACGTTTATCCCGGTCGCAACACGGTGAGACAAAAGTACTGGGTCGCCGCGCCCATGGACGGCGGCACGTGGAAGCAGCAGCAAGAACCGTCAAAGTCTCCGAGCGATAGCGATAGCGGGGACGACGAACCACTGAGCCCACGGTCGATTTCAGACGCACGAGCGATGGCGACGAATGGTGACGTTCCGTCCATTGAAGCTCAACGCGGAAGGAAGAGAGACGAGATGGATGGGAGCGACACGCCGGTGAGCGCGCCTCCGATGAACTCTGCCAAGCGAGTCAACTCCACCTCGACGGATTTGCACGTCCGCGGAGAGCTCGACGACATGCGGATCACCGCCGCCAACCATATCAAACAAGCGACGCAACTTTAAAGTGCCGACGTCACTCCAACTTATGACCGATTCGCGAATGATAACGGTCGATATCACTGATATCACTCGGTAGCCTTACAAAACGAGGCTACGTTTTTTTGTTTGTACCGCCACATTTTAGATGTACTATTTCAACCACGCCAGGCAGAGCATCCCTCCAAAACCAGTGTAATAACCAAAAACAGAATAGGAGAGGGATCAAACGAGAACGCTCGGCGACAAACGCAAAGACGAGAGCAAACAAAACTACACACGATTGTTACAAGTTTAAACCGACCAGTATCCCGCCTACGCGACGCCCAGTCGTTTATAAAACGCCGAGGAAATCTCACGCGTCGCCCAATACCTTTCGCCGCATCTCTCTCACGCGTTCTTGAAGCTCGGAAACCTCTCTATGCACCGCCTCCAACGAAGCCGGGGACCCGACCTCGCGCGCCGACGCCGCCGCGGTTGGCTTCTCCGTCGCCGCAGCGTCATCGTGCCCGTGCTCATCCCCGTGCGAGTGGTACTTGTGATGATGATACGTCTCCAAACCGAACGCCAAGACGAACACACCAACCTAAAACGCACACACAATCAATCAAAATCAAACGCGCGTCAGTCAAAACCCAGCAAAATCGATCACTCACTCATTCATTCATTCTCACGACCGCGCGCGCACGAAATCGCACACGCACCATGAAATGTTTCAACGGCGCAAACTTGCCCGGAACGATGTATCTCGCGCGGTACGAATCCATCTTTTACCGACTCTCTCTCGCGACGCGCGGTGCGGTGTGCCGCGAACGAGTCAGCGTCTAAACGGCTTCCGTTTTTGAACCTTTGACAGAGATACACTTCATACCTTTACTGCTGACTCAAATATACAATAAATGTCCGAATTACGATAAACTCGGGTACCCGGTCCGTTTATGAAAAGTTTGAAAAGTAACGACCCGCCGCCGGGTGCGCACGATGGACGGACGACGACGCCCGACGACGACGACGGCGGCGGCACACCGACGCGGTCGACGACGACGCGGTCGGACGCAGAGCAAACGCGCTCGTTGTCGTCTTTATCGCTCCCGCGCGCGCGTTTCTCGATCGATCGCGGGCATCATGGGCGCCCCGACGGCGATGCGCGCGGCGTTGGAAGCGCTTCGCGCATCCAACCCGACGGCGCAACCTGAACGCTCTGTCGGAAAGAACGCCAAGGCGTCGCTGCTGTACGACGCGAAACGGGCGGCGGATATCGATCGGGAGACGCTGCACGCGATCGGAACGAGCGGGTTCGAGGAGCTGTGCCGACGGGATGGACGGTTCGAGGCGCACGCGAGGGGGTTGTTTGGAAGAGCCGTCGCCGAGGGAAAGCACAGAGAGTTGGAGGACGCGAAGGAGTCGGCGGCGACGAGCGCGAGGATTAGCGGGTATTTGAAGCTTTTGAGCGGGTACTTCACGGAAAAGGCGGCGAGTAAGACGCTGGAGTACTTGATTCGGAGGTTTAAGATTCACGTGTACGATGTGGACGCGTTCATCGCGTGCGCGTTGCCGTGGCACTCGACGCCAGAGTTTGTAAAGGCGTGTCAAGTGTGCCAATTGGAGAATAGTAAGCACTTTAAGTGGTTGGCTGGGGTCAAGGAGACGGGTGCAGCGCCACCGAGAGATGCGCTGGCGGTGAGGTGCTCAAAGGATAAGGCTTTCTTTACGTTTTGTGCCGAGAGTGCGGCTGAAATGGCCACGGCAAAGGTAAAGTCGTCTCGTTGCGTCGCGCGTCGGTTTTCGACGACTCTTTTTTTCTGTTACCCACGATGATTGAAACGTCTGATCACGATCGTTTTGAGCGCATTCGTGCGCGCGTACACGAAACGGGATGGATACTCAATCGCCGTGGTACATTTGATTTACGTACTGGCATTGTCGGCGTTCGATTCTTTCGCTCGCAACGTACTGCGCTCGCAGTGAAACGCATCGCCTAGAGTGCCGGCGCACATTCTGTTTTTTTCTCGAGCGCGAAGAGGGTGAAATATCGCGCGTGCGCGTATGTCGCAAAAGTACTGACGACAGATGTTAATGATTCTTCTTGTTTTACACATTTCGCAGGGAAATGTTGGCTCGACGTCGGCGTTTTATGCCGTTTTACTCACAGAGACGCTCGGCGTTATGAAGGATGTCGATTCGACGCTGACGACGCGATTGCTTCCGTACTTGGAGGCTGGTTTGGCGTCCACCGCAAACTCTGAACAGTTTGCAGGTGCGCTCATGGTGGCGACACAGCTCGCCGCGCGAACGCAAATGGCTGGTCCTCTCGTCGAAGCTTTGCTCGAAGGCATCGCCAAGGGCACGCGCGCGCCGTTGCACGCGCAAGCGCTGCAAGCCTTGCTCGCTCTGTGCCAGACTCAACGCGTGAAATCGCTCCCTGAGCGAGCCTTTAAGCACTTGGTTAAGATTCCAGAGCTCGAGGAACTCATCGCGGATTTGCTGCACGCGTACCGCGCGGATGCCTTTTCCATTCCTCTCATGCGATCGCTCGCCGAGTTCGTAGACGTGCACGCGAATTACGAGCGCATTTTGCGCGCAGTAATCGAAAAAGCACCTCTGCACGGCAAGCACTTCATCGCTGCGGTTCCGATTCTTTTGCAAACAGCCAAGAAGAGCGACAGTGCCGCAGAAACCACGCGGTCCATCTTGGTTCTCGCCGATCAGTACCACCCCGTCGCCATGAGCGAGGGTGTCGATTTCGTCTTCCGCGGCGCTCCGCAAAAGAAGAACAAGGACGCGAGCGCCGAAAAGCCTAAGAAGGACAAGATGATTGCCTCTGAAGAAGACGCTGCGTTTTTACGGTCCGCGTTGCTCGGTTCAGCATCTGGCCCGATGGCGGGACACGCTACGTCGATCGCCGCAGCGCTCGATCACCCGAATGCGAGCTTGCGTGAGAGCGCCATTGCGCAACTCGCCGAAATTGAAGAGGGCGCAGACGACGGCGCAGACGCGCCCTCCTCTCTCAAAAGAGGCTCGGCTTTGGGCTCGGCGATGCTACGCCGGGTCTCCGATGAGGACGCTCGCGTTGCGGCGGCGGCCATGGACTTGAAATCCTTGCGTCGAATGGTGAACAACGACGGTGTGTTGTTTGGCGCGGTCAAGTCTCGACTTCACGCAGCTACCGTGGCGCTCGCAGCGGGGAGCGCGCACAGCGATAGCGAGCGCCGCGTTGCGAAAAAGGCGCTTCGACTCGTTCTGGGCATTCTCTCCAAAGATGAAGACGGTACAGCGCAGTCGGCGCTCGCCAGCCGAGCGGCAGCCTTGGCGTACGAGTACATTTTGTTCTCATCGTCATCAGCGCAACGCAATGTCGTCAAGGCGGCGCTCAACGCGGCTCGCGGCTGCCCGCATCCATCTCTCGACGGCGTTCGCTCAGAAGCGTTGCGCGAAATTGTCGACGGTGCAAAGCCAAACATGGATGGTAAGGAGAGGGAGGCGTTCGAGCAGTCTTGCAACGAGACTGTCTTGTCCGCCTTGGCTGATTCTTTGCTCGAAGGCGGCAAGGCTTGGGTGAACACGAGCGGTGAAGACGGACGCGAACTGTGGATTCGTGAAATGTATAGAGACATGGGCTCCATCGGTCGCGCCACCATTCTCATGGTGTGCAAGGTGGCGTTGGACAAGACGTCTGGGAAGGCGACAGCGCCCGTCGCCGCAGTGCGAAAGGCTTCTTGGTCCATCGTGCAAGAACATTGGAGCGAGGGAGTCGGATCGGCGAGCAAAGTTGATTACGACGTCTACGAATCTGGATCATCTCTTCCGGGCGCTGGCGCGGTGTACAAGTTGGCTTCGAACGAGAAGGCGGCGAAGAAATACGTGCCGAGCTGTTCGCAAGCGCTTTTGAGCTCCATCCTCGCCGGTCTCTCGAAGAAGTCGGCGCAGGAGGCGTCCGAAATTTTGCCAGCGTGCTTCCACATGTTGGCGACTACAGACGCGAGCTCTAGTGATTCTTTGGATGTCGCCATTGGCGAGCGTCTTCGAGATGTTCTCGACGCGAGCGATAGATGCTACGGCGACGCCGGTTCAAGTGCTTTCCTCGCTTCGCGGTTCGCTGCTGATCCAGCGACGACGGATGTTCGCGTTCAAGTGACAGCACTCGAATTGTGCGCGACGTGCTCAAAAACTCCATCCATAGCATCAGTAATAGTCGCCGCCGCATCTAGCGCATCTCCGGTGCGAGACGCCGCAGCCACTCTGCTCGCAACATATGCGCGCAGTAAATCTCTAGGCGCCATCGCCAAGGCGATTGTCAGCGACGCGAGTGAAATATCGCTCAAGGGCGCCGTGGCGATGTGCAAATCCATCGAGCGTGGATTGAGCGAATCGAAGGATTCACGCGGAGAACTCGCCTCCTTCTTAGAACCGATTCAGGAAATGATTACGGAGGAAATGCCAACTCTCGACGCGTACGGGGCTCGGTGTTTGATTGCTTCAACTCGCGGATTGGGTTCGTCCGCCGTCAAGGCTGAGGTGCTCATTCCGGCGCTCGAGTGGGCGATGAACGCGATGACGGCTAGCTCAGTCGCCAAGGCTGCGCTCGCCGTCGAAATCATTCAAGTCTTCGACGTCGAGTACGCTAAAACCTTGGGCAAGAATGGCGGAGACGCTTGGGCGCTGCTCTTGCGGTGCATGACTCTTCCTTCTCCATCTGCAGTTCGCGCGGCGGCGTTTGGCGTCATCACGCCAGACCTGGTACACGTTCTGAAGGAGGACGCCAAGTCGCAACTGTTCAAGGTTCTCTTCACCGCCGTCAATGCTGATCCAGAAGATGTTTCTAGACGCCAAGCACAGGTTGCTGTGGATTCGCTCGTCATTGACGCCAAGGATGTCGTCAAGACGTTGCGCGCCGCCATGCAGCAGACTCCCGCCGCGACTCCAGCGAAGAAGAAGGGCAAGTCTGCCGCTGCGAAACAGGCGGCTGAGTCATTCACGACGTCCAAGGAAGCGGTTCAAGCTGCGGTTACCGCGTTAGAAATTCTATCCTGGAAGCTTGACAAAACGGATAATGTCGAAGTTCTCGTCGAGCCGTGTCAAGAATTCTTGACGGCTCTGATGAACACCACCGCCGCTCGGGCAAAGAATCCGGACGACGACGACGATGACGATTCTGACTATGAAGCTTCAGACGACGAAGAAAGCGGTGTCGCTGCGGGTGGTTACATCGAAGCGCTCGTGCTACGCACGATGGAATCGCTCGCCGCTTCAGGTGTCGGAGGAGACTCTTGGGACGTCAAGCTCATCATTCGCGCCGTCAGAGAAGTTGAGGAAGGCGCTGCTCGCAGCGCCGCACTCGCGTGCCTAGCGCAGATTGCGCACGTCGCGCCGAATGCAGTTCTTGAAAACGTCTTCGAAGTCAGTTCCGTGCTTTCTGACCGCGCTGCGGCGAGCGATGACGTATTGTCTCAGCGTGCTTTAGAGAATGCCCTCGTGGCGGTGGTGCCGGTGTGGTTGAGCAGCGGCGAAAGCCTGACCAACGTCGTTAGTCGTCTCATCGATTCTCTTCCTAGCGCGCCGCCACGCCGCCGTGCGCCCATTTGCGCCGCTCTCGTTCGCGCCGCTCCAGAAGGTGAAGCGCTTCCGGCTATCATTCTCAATTTGTTGCGTCAGTGCAAGAATTTGGAAGCTTCGGCGAGAGATATCCGAGCGCAGACCAGGGCTGTTGTCGACGCCTCGGACGTTCCGGTGGACGACGATAAGTGGGTGATGGAATTACTCGGAGCACTTCTCGTGCGGGAGACCCCGTTCGCTGCGGTCGGCGCGCTCGTGACTGCTCTCAAGGTGCGTTTGTTTTCGTTTTTTTCTTCTTTTCTTCATTTACGTTGTTGCACGCGCGTTTCAATGACGAAAGATTCACTTGTGTCAGGATTCTGATTCCTTTGATGAGACATACGAATCTGCTGCTTTCCTTCCGAGAAACGATTACTTTTTCCAAGGCTCATTTTCGATTATTTACCAATCTTTGTACTGACCTCATCATCTTTTCAAACGCGCAGGCATCCGCCGAAGAAGGCGGTCGATTGGTGCGCGCGTGCGCAGAAGCGAGCGCGCGTCACTTGTCTTCGACTCAATTCACGCGCGCGCAAAGGCGCGTATCCGACAACGACGGAAAGTCTGCGCTTCAAGACGGCTACGCGTCGCTCGCAGAGTCTGCCATCGTGCTTCTTCAATCGGTCGGGGTGAAGGATGATACGCCCGGAAAATCTCCGTCGTCCAAATCGGCGAATAAAGCCGAAGCGAGCGGACAGAGTCTCCTCAGCGCTTTGGATGGTTTGCTCTCGTCCGGTCCGTTCTTACGCGCGCTCACGCCGTTGCTCGGACACAAGGAAGGACGCGTCCGTCGCAAGGCGCTCACGCTCGTCACGGAGAGATTGCAGAATGCGAGCGCTGAGAGCGACGCGGGTGACGACGCCGAAACCGAAGCGGGTGTCGTTCTCATTCGAGAGCTCTCCGCTTTGATTCAATCAAAGAGCTCTACGACGGCGCAGGCGGCGTTGATGGCCTTGGAAGCGTCCGCGTTGCGTTTCTCGACTGCACAGTCCGCGACAAAGCCTTTGCTCTCCGTTGTTCCCGCTGTCGTGGCTCAACTCGGTTCGGCGTCATCCACGCTTTGCGCATCCGCCGCATTGTCGCTCGCCACGTTGGCCAAGGTGTTGGGCGTCCGCATGGTGTCCGTCGTCAATACCGCCATGCCCGCGTTACTCGCCGCGACGACGTCGAATGCCGAGAAACTTCGCGCAGGCGACGACGGGGAGACCGCACTAGTCGTGCACTCGTGTTTGGCGGCGATTCGCACCTTTATCGCAAACATGGCGGGTTTCGTTTCGCCGTTTTTGAGCGATTTACTCAAAGTTTCTCTGCATCCCGCCGTCGTGCCGTCGATTGAGGACGCAGACGGCGATGGAAAGGGAGGTGTGCGCGCCGTGCACGATCTCGCGCTCGCCATGCGCGAAGAACTCCCTGTGTTGATTGAGTTGAGACTTTTGATTCGCCCATTGGTTGAGTCCTGGGAGACGTGTCTGGCGTACGACGGTATGGATGGCGCCGCATCTTGCGCCGCGCTTCTCGAAATCGTCGCCGCAGCGGGTGATTCTGAAAAGGCTACGAACGCGCACAGACAACAACTCTTTAGTCTCGTCTTGCGAGCGCTCGACATTCGACGCAACGCCCCCGTCGGCGCGCCAGAAGCTGCGCTCGATGCTGTGGAAGGCAAAGCTGTCGTCGCGTGCGTCGCGCTCGCGCTCAAATGCACCGAAAGCGAGTTTCTTCCATTCTTCTTGCAATGCGTCGAATGGGCTCGCGCACGTTCGGGCGAAGCGGACGTCACGCGAACGCGTCTCGCCGCGTTGTTCCGTCTCGCTGCATCCCTAGCGGATGAGCTTCGAGCCGTCTTTGTGCCCTTTTTCAGACACTTGCTGGATCTCGCCGCCGCCGCGCTCGACGTCAACGCCGATCCCACAAGCGGTAAGAAGAAGCGCAAGAGCGTGAATGCGGAAGCTCTCGCGATGGATGACATCTGGCGCATGCGTAAGTGGACTCTTGCCGCGCTCAGGCGATGCTTCCAATTCGACAATGTTGGCTTCATGGACTCGAACCGGTACAACATGCTTTACCCGTTGGTTGTCGAGCAACTCACCGCCGCGCCAACGATGGATATTGAGAATGACCAGTACGACCAACTCACCGCGGAAGGGACGTTTGGTTACGAAGTCGTCTCCGCGTGCTCTTCTCTTTTGGTCGACGCGCCGGATGACGCGCACTGGAAACCGCTGCATCGGGCCATTCTCATGGCCGGGCGAGATAAAAAGATGCAAACTCGTCTCTTCTGCGTGCGAACGATTGAGCAAGTGGTGGATAAACTCCAAGAAGAGTACTTGACCTTGTTGCCCGAAGCGATTCCGTTCTTGGCTGAGCTCACGGAAGATATGGATGCGTACATCGAGCTCGCGACACGCAAGTTGACGAAGCGACTGTCCGAACTCAGTGGCGAAGACTTGAAGACGCTCATGACTGACGGCTTCAATCCGCAGCCAAAGAAGAGCGAGGAAGACGATGACGATTCCGATTGATTAGACCTAGCAGTATAATACACTATATTCTTTGTGCTACTACGTAACGTACACCTAGTGAACATCCGTCTCAACCATTGAGGAGAGATAAAACGAGTTGAAGTCGAGGCGTTCAATCAAGCCCGACGCCGCGACGCTATTCGTGACGCGAGCGCGGAAACACAGTTGCGTCACGAGCGCATGAAATTTGGAATGTATTTGTTGGGCGCCCGCGTACGTTCGACCATCGGTGAGTAACGAATCAGGATCGGTAGACGATAAAAGTTTACGCAGATCGAGTGCGAGCTGTAAACCTTCGTCAATCATCGCCTTGAGCGCAGAGTCTTGTTGACGCAAGAAGCAAATGGTGTGCGCAGACGCGCAGAAGCGCTTGATGATAACCTGAAGCGAACCAATGTCGTGCGCTGCGGCGTCTCCGTCGGAATCGCGGAGCGCGCGTAGCATTTCATTCTTCGCCCCGACGTGGATAGCCTCGAAAACGTGTCCCCGCAAAGCGTCCACGAAATGCTGGAAAGCCATCAAGAGGGAGGAGAGTTTTTGCAGACGCCTAGACCGCAACTCAATGTTCGTCTGCGTCGTATCAGTCAAAGCGTTCGAGCGAGAACCAGCGTGAATGAGCTTGGATACTTCTCTAATGGCTGTCGCAGCGTGGGACAGTTGAAAGATGGCGTTTTGAGTGTGACGCACCGACTGATGCTCCGTCACGCCCGCGAATGTCAAATTCAACGGCCACGGAAGCTCATAAACGCATTCGACCGCGTCAGCTAGGTCGAGCATATTCTTATCGTAGCTTATCACGCTTTCTTCCCTGTTGCGAATGCGCAACCGTCTGCAGTATGCGTCTCCAACCAATCCAGCATCTTCCACAGCGTCGTCGACAATGTCTTGCTTGAAGAAGTTTGCCGTGCGCGCGAGACGGGAGCGAACATCGTCGCACGACTTCTGCACATTTTCGACAAACGTGTCAAAGAACGCAACTTCACCACCGAGAAGAAACCTGAGCATCGCATCGATGTGCTTATCGAACGCCAAGTAATCCAAAAACACCGACACGGTGTATCTACCGATGATTGTGGACTGACGCGTTACGATTTCATTCATCTCTTGTGGAAGTAAGAGTGGTAACGGAGCACCGAAAGCCTCTCCGAGATATTCACGACTAAAGTCGTCTGCGATGGTAGCCACACTCATCGTATCGCCTTCTACGGATGCGGATATATCTGAAGCCGTGGGCGGTTCGCTCGGGACGGTTTCACGTTCTACAACTTCCTCCGTCGCCGTCGCAAAGCTGTCGGCGCCGTCGCTGTCATCTTCGTCCATCTTCTCCACGTCCAGAACGAACGCAGCTCGTTCGACATCCATGCTGTCGACCTGGGCGTTAGCGACTTCAGTTGAAAAATGTTCTTCGTCTTCATCGGTGACGACAGACCGGGGCATGTTGACAAACTTCTTCACTGTCACCTTTGGCGCGGCGGAACGGCGGACACCCAAGCTCAGCGCATCTGCTAAGGCGGCGACGGCGCTCTCTTCCTGCGCAGACTCCATATCGCGAATGAAGGATCTCCGCTTGTCTGCAAGTTGAAGACGAGCGTTTTGCCACTTGAACCAGCGCAACTTGGCGTCTTCTTGTTCAAAGCGTTCTTGAGCCTCTGCAATTTTCTTCTCGTTTTTCCTTCTCTCAAACTCTCGCTGCTTTTCTTCGCGTTCTGCCAACCACGCACGCTCTTCTTCGATCCGACGCAATCTGTCTTGTCGTTTGCTTTCTTCTCTAGCTTCCAATTCTTCGAGCTGTTCCTGTCTCTTTTCACTTTTAGCTTGATTCTGCTCCCACAATCGAGTGAGGCGCGCCTTTTCGCGTTCCAGAGCTCTCGTTCGCGACTCCGACACCTTCTTGGCAATCTTCGACGCTTCCGCGGCGTCGTACTCGTCGCGCTTCTTCTTCATCTCAGTGATGCTCTCTCGCGCCAAAGCTACGATTCGTGACTCCAAAAGCCGAATTCTGTTCAGCCATTGACGCGCGTCGACTTCGGTGTACGCCTCAAAGGTGGAAATTTTGCTGAAAGCATCCTGCACAGCTTGCGCGAACGCTCGTGATTGCGGCATTCTCTGGAGAATGCGCAACTGAACACCCACGAGTAAGACGTCGAGCTCGCTCCCTGACACAATCGTGGATGCGGCGTCGTCTCTGAGCTGCGCGAGCGTGAGAGTGTCGTCCTCGGCGTTTTCGCTCTCGCGCGCGTACAGAGGGCCTCCAAGCCAACAGGGAACAGAAATCTCGCCGCGATATTCCTCGTAAACCTTGAGAGTGGACCACCCGGATGCGCAGTTGATGAAAAACTCGTTCGAAACGCTCGCCGCGGCGGTATACATCCAAGTCATCGTGCTGTCGACGACGGGCTTGATTGCCCGCGAGTACAAGTACTGAAGCATGGGTGTCTCTTCGTCTTCCACGTGCGTCAGAGACTCCTCTAAACGTCGGACAACCTCGGCGTGCGGAACTAAATAGACATCCATCGAACGCTCGTCGGCGAGAACATTGAAGATGACATCCACTTGGTGGCGAACCCTCTTCGTGTGAATGAAGAGCTCGAGAAGAGTGATTTCAGACGCGTCCTCGACAACGACGGTGTCTGTTGATTCAGCGAGGCGGCGCTCGACGACGGCTTCCGGAATAGAGTGTAGTGCCGTCGCGTGCGCGCGTAGAATCTCGCGGATGGCTGACGCGAGCGGTCGCATGTACGGCGTATCCATGCGTTCAACCAAGTAGTCGAGTTCACATCTTCTTTCGGCAGCCGGCGCCATCATTTTCAATACGTTTCTAAAAGCCAACGTTGTGCCGGATGGAAATCTCATATCCCCACCTTCTCTCGCCACCGCCGAAACGACGATATCGGCGCTCGTTTGGCATCCTTCCAGCGACGAGAGCACGACGTGTACGCAATCGCGCTCGCTCGCGATGATTGGTTCTCGTTCTAATCCTTTAACGGCTTGAAATGCGCGACGAAAAGCAGAATCAAATTTTTTCGAATCGAGTGCGCTTTCGATCGCCACTCCATTCGTCGTTCCCACGTCCCAAGAGCTCTTATCACTCGACGGGGCGACGTTCTCATCCACGGTCGCGAGCCATCGACTCGAGTCTGCAGTCATGTCGTTCGAGCTATCGCCGCGAGACGGCACGAGCGCGCTGCGTTCAATCGCCACTCCGTTTGTCGTCGGCGCCGTAATCTCACGCGAGTCTTCTTCACCACTACTCTGCGCATCCACGGCGCCCGCCATCCCGAAAACCGCACCGAACGTCAGACTCGGCACGCTGAACGCGGTGGACGTCGACGCGCTACCCTCACCCCGATCGGCCACCATCATCGACGCGTTTGGCCTCGTTCTCAACCGACCGACATCCGGCGTCGAGCACATCGCGTCCCTCGCTCTCACCCTCGCCTCCTCCGCCGCCCGCGCCGCGACATCAATCGCACGCATCGACGAAGACGCATCACCACAATCTCTTCCTCGCCCGCCCGTCCCCGCGAGCGCGAACAACACGCGAGCGATCCCGTCTCCATCCGTTTCTCGCTCTGACTTCAACTCATCCATCAATGCGTCCAACCTTTCCCCATCCTTCGCTCCATTTTCCCCATCCCTCGCGCACAACCACAAAAACATCTCATCCGCCGTCCGAACAACATCACCTGTCCCTCCCTCGCCCTCTTGAACGACAAACGCTCCCCCGACCGGTTCGAACGCATCCGAAACGATTCCGCTCGCGCGTCCGCACAACGGCTTCGCCCGCGCGTTCCAACGAAGCGCTCGCTCCAACGCGTCTCGCGTCGCTCTCCGAACCACCGCGTCGTCGTCATCGTCGTCAACCAAACACACTGTCGATCGAACCAACCGCGCGAATAACGCGCGCATCGATGACGCGTCCTTCTCGTTCGGCGTCGGCGGCATCGACATCATCTTATTCCAACGACCGAGGTTGTTGGATTCGAAGTCTGATCGCGTCAACGGCGTCGCGTGGCGCACCGCCGATGGGACGCGATCGAAGATTTCGAGGAAACGAAACGACAGTCGTGTCTCGTTATCGCGCCCCCTTTCGCTGTTTCCCTCAGAGCCCGTCGCGACGAGGACTGACGTCTCTGAATGAATGACTTTTTTCAAAAAAAAAGATGGTTTTGATTCGTTACGAAATCTTCATAAAACGACGCGACCGCCGTCATGTCGACGTCGGACGGCGATCGTCCGACGATGCGACCGGCGACGCCGCTTCCACCGTTACCTTTACCGGCGTACGGCATGCCCGGAGCGACGACGGGAGCGACGCCGACGGCGTATCCAACGACGACGCGTCCACACGATGCGGGAGACCAAGAGACGCCGCGTACCGTCGACGCGACGACGCACCCGAGCGCGCGCGAGACGGAGGGACGCGCGGAATCGACGCCGACGATGCGAGTGCACGGGCGCGCGAAGCGCACGCAGCGGTCGGCGAGAACGGGCGCGCCGCGGGCGAGACGGTTGAAAAAGTTTGGTCTCGCGCGGTTGCGTCCGAGGAGACTGAAACGACCGAGAGCGTTGACAGTCGGAGCGAAAAAGCTAGCGGCGCAGCGAGACCGAGGGGCAGAGTTCGTCGCCGCGATCGGTGGGCTGTGTGTAAAAGGTTTCATCGAGGCGACGAAGGAATTTCGAAGTGGTGGGTTGTTGGGAAAGGTGAAGTTCGGGGCGAGGTTGTTGGGAGGCGCGGTCAAGGCGTTTGGAACGGCGGCGGCGAGCGCGACGTTGAGATGTTGGGCGCCGCAGGTGCACGGGGCGTTGACGGCGGTGTTGGTCGCCGCGGCGTCTCGAAATGTCAAGGCGAACCCGGTTGGGGAGATTTTGGCGGGTAAGATTCCGGGAAGAGCTGGAAGGATCGCGGCGAGCGTGGCGGCGCGCGCGCCGGGAGAGGCGAGACGAGTGTTGAAGAGATGGGCGACGTGGCAGGGAATCAGACTCGGTATGCGCGTGGTGGCGAGGAAACAACAGAGAAAAGTGGATTATAGCATGCGAGTCGCCCCGGTGATTGCCTCGTACATGATTGCGAAGAAGCGCATCAGTCGCATTCAGGATCCGGTCAAACGCGACGAGGCGTGGGAGCGACAACACCAGTGGGGCGCAGCGCGCATGCGAGACGTCATCGAAGATTTCGGTGGTTTCTTTAGAAAGGTTGGGCAAATTGCCGGAACCGCCAAACAGATGATGCCAGCGCCGTACATTGAGTGTTTTTCCAAGACGATGGACAACAATCCTCCGGTGAGCTTTCGCAAGGTGCGGCGGACGCTTGAGGAGTCCCTCGACGGACCTCTCGGGTTGCACTTCGCAGAGCTCAGCCGCAAACCCGTGGCGACCGCTTCCATCGCGCAGGTGCACTTTGGGCGTTTGCTGGACGGTCGTGAAGTGGCGGTCAAGGTGCAGGCGACGGATGCGGCGATGATGATAGGAGACATCGAGAGCATGCTCTCGACGACAAAGGCTATGCGCTGGTTGGGCCTCGACGAAGGGTTGGATTTCCCCACCATCTTCCGCGCCTACTTGGACGTCATCGATGAAGAATTTGATTTCACGATTGAAGGGAGTAAAATGGAGGAATTTGAAAAACTCTTGGATTCGGCCGGGTTAAGCGATCGCATCGCGGTGCCTAAAGTCATCACGGCGACGCGGCGGGTACTCATCATGCGACGAGTGAGAGGGATGAAATTATTGACGCTCTTCAACAGAGCTCGATCGCAAAGCAAGGTCCCGCGATGCCCGTCTCCAGTGGCGAAGTGTCACGCCATCGGAGGCAAAGGTTGGGCTGGCGTCTTTCACTCAATGTTCACCGCTTGGGGTGTCATGATGCTCAAGCACGGACACTTCCACACGGACCCGCATCCGGGTAACTTCATGGTGGCTAATGACGGCAAGCTCATCCTACTCGACTGGGGTCAAACGAAACGAGTCTCAGAGATTGAGCGCATGCACATGTGCCGTTTGTCTCTCTTCATGGCCAACGAAGACCACGCGTCGATCGCGCGTGAAATCAGCGAACACGGCGCTGTTCGCCTCGAAAGACCAACCACGGAGGCTTTGAGCGCGCTCGCGTACGCGTACTTTGACACGCGCCCGTCACCTTTGGCGGAGATGAACGTGATGGATTTCAAAAACTCTCCGTTTGTGCAAAACAAAATTGTACAAAACACGCAGGAAGGCTTCTTCGCCATTCGAAGCGTCTTCTTGCTGCGCGGTATGCTCAGCACTTGTGGTTTGCAGCTATCAATGGTTGAAGCGTGGCAATCGATCGCGCGCCAAGCCATGATACTCAACGGCGAAGCGCCACCCAGTCGTTTGCGATTGACGACGCAAAAAGTCATCAACCGTTCGTGGTTGGCCATGCAACGTCGACTCAACGTTGGCCATGGCGCAACGCTCAACGTCGTCGATGACTACATGTCAAACAGACCGAAAGTAGCCAACGGTCTCTGGCCGTCGAGTTCTAGCCTGTTTTGATGTCCGAACGCGTGCGTTTACTAGGAAGGCACCGTTCGCGTTCGTCGAGACGCATCATTTCAACAACTATGGAAATCTTCTAAACCATTACAAACATTACCACCGTCGTCGTCTTCCCCTAATCAACGCGCGCGAGAAACACGCATCACGAAGACACCGAGCTCGACGACACCACGATATCCTTTGCGAGATTACACTTTTTAAAATACCCCGCGACGACGCTTCGTCTGTACGGCCTCGTCGCCAAGCACGTCGGGTAATCCTCTGGCATTTCGTTCCACAGCTCGTGCTCAATCCCATCCGCCGCGAGCGTCTCACTCAGTTTCTTCAACGCATTTTCATTCTTCACCTCGAGCACAACCTTACGCATGTTCTTGATGTTTTCCGGCGCGCAGTACTCCACCGTATCCGCCGCTTCGCGAAACTTCCAAACCGCCGCAACCGCCGCGTGGGCGCACTGCGCCGCGAGCGAACCGAGCGGCCACCCGAGCGCGCGCCCGAGATCTTTACGCAGGATTATAAACTGATACAGCGCATCCTCCCCGGCATCCGCCGCGTCGCGCTGCGCCGACATGAACACCTCGCGTCGTCGGGCGAGCGCGCGTTCTCGAGTCCCTGTTGCTCTCGAAGAGTACCACGACGACGCCGACGACGCGACCGACGCTCTTCCACCGCCGTTCGCGGACGCTCGCGCGCGATTCACGCTCGCGACGACGGGACGAAGACCTCTACCGAGCATGAACCGATCCGATCCCGATCCGATCCGATCGACGCTTCGGCTCGGTCGTTGGTCGTCACTGAGTGACGCGCATGAGAATCGCCGCGCTGCGTCTCGGTGCGCGCGTTCGATCGGCGTCGGCGGTGACACCGGTCGTGTCGCGCGCGCCGAGACGCGCGGAAGGGTTCGCGTCGGCGTCGACGCGATCGGTCGCCATGGCGGCGTCGGCGCCGCCGGAATTTTATCGCGACGCGACGCTTCGGTTCGTGGATGAAGTCGTCATTGGAAAGAATTTGTGCCCGTTCGCGCGCGAACCGCGACGGGCGATCGATCCCGTCGGGCTCGAGTGCGTCGTAGAGGCGGCGAAGACGCTGGAGGGAGTGCTCGAAGGGGTGGTGCGGGAGTCGTTGGCGCTGTCAAAGACTACGGAGGACGAGACGTACGCGAGGAGCGGCGGCTGTACGACGCTCGTGGTGACGCCGTATTGCGCAGATTTGGAGGATTTTGACGTGATGATGGACGTCATGCACGTGCTCGAAGATGCGTACAACGATGCCGGGCTCACGGGGGAGGTGCAGGTGGTGGCGTTTCATCCAAATTTTCAGTTTGCGGGGGAGGAGGCGTCGGCGCAAAATTTCGCCAACCGTTCGCCGTTTCCTATGTTTCACTTGCTTCGAGAACGTGACGTCGAGGCGGCGGGAGAGGCAATCTCTGTGGATGACATGCTGGCGGCGAACGCGAAAACACTCGAAGGTATCGGTGTCGAGCGGTTGACGGCCGCTTTGCGAGCGCTGAGAGGCGAACAATAGTAGAGACGCGCGGCCCGGCGTCACGTTCAATTTCATAGTAGTCTTTTGTGTAACATGGCAAATGCGGCGGATCGATTTCTTCGTCGCGCAGTCGCATCCTTCGTCAAAGATGTAATCTCAACAGATCGATTTCTTCGTGCGCGTTCGAAGCTGAACCGACCTTGTCGCGTTTGATATCGTCTTCGTCATCGTCTTCGTCATCGTCCTCGACGGCATCCTCCCACAAGGCTAAATTTTTGTCAAAGTATCCGACGATGAGATCGATTTCCGAGTTGTTTCCGTCTAGCACTCCTTCATCTGCCGCCTTGTCCAGTATGACTCGACACATTTTCATGGCGCCTTGCTGGTCTTCCAGCACTTCGAACAGCAGGACGGAATAGTTGAGATAGGCGCCGAGTCGCACGGCGTCTGCGATGGGCACGCCCGCAGAACCAGCCAGTTCGATCGCCGCGCGATACGCACTCTCCGCCGCGTTCGAAGCGATGTTTATCCTGATTCCGAGCTCGCGATCAACCTCGGCGAGATATCGCCAGTAGTCTCCGAGCAATTTGAGCCAAAACATTCTCGTGGACACGCTCGACGATATCGAAGTATCAATGTTGCGCTCAACGACGCTAATCGTATCGTGGCAAAACTTGCAAAACTCTTCTTGGAGTTTCATTCTGTACTCCTTGGCTATTTTCTTCCTCTCTTCGTTCGATTCCTTCCGCTCGGACTGAAGTGCGGATTGGAACGCCACGCGCAACGCTTGAAGCTTTTGCTTTAAAACGAGGCTCAACAATTGCCTCTCAGTTTGTTCCATCTCCTCGTCGAGCGTGTCGGACAAGGTGTGCATCCAAGTTATCGCTTCATCGTAGCGCAAACATTCCTTTGCGAGCTCCGCTTTGAACAGCAAAATCTCTCTGGCGCCGCTCATGATTTCTCCCGGGCTAGTTGTCACGAGCTTTGATGTGAGGCGAGAGTTTTTACGTGACACAAATGTCTCAAATGTACGACTACAACGCGAAGCTAATTCGCGGGTTAGCTATGACTAATATCGCTAGTGATGAGTTTCGCGCGTGCGAAAACTCGCGTTTGACGTTTCTAAACGTTCTCGTCTCGCCCCGATGCGTCCTGATCTTCGGTCTCGTCTGTTTGGCCATCTCTCTGTTGAGCCATTCTTCTCTCGTACGACGCGGCGAACGCAGCTGCACGCTCTTCGCGCGTCGTAGGTTTCGGCCGCGTGTCTGCATCAGTCGTGGATGACGTACTGGCGTCCGCATCGTCTCTCGCAGGAGCCTCACGGGTGGCGGACGGGTCGTCGCGATGACGCCGTCGCGCAAACGCTGCGGTGAGCCTAGAAAATCGGTGCTGCACATCGCGGAGCACGCTCTCCACAGACGCTACCGATCCGTCTGACGCGTTCGCGTTCCCACGATCCGTCACAGGTAACATTTGCCCATTCACGGCGACGTATCCCGGTTTCCTACTCACAGACAACAAAACACCATTTTCCCAATCCGCCAGCGTCGCATCCGTGACGGTGACCCAATCCAAGCTCGACCCGGCCCACGCTATCCCGACGTACAAGGACGAAAGAACTTCCAACACGTTTACTCCGAATAACACCAAAAGAAAAGCCACCGCGAACGGCAATCTCTTCGGTGGTAGAATCCCGAGCACTGGAACTTGAACGTCTATGTTGCTCGGCAAACGCATCAGCTGTCGCACAAAGAATGTGAACATCGCCTGGAGCACGCCCGTGCCCGATATAAAATTTTCCTTAAATACGGCCGGGTAGAAGCCACCGACGAGGATGGAAAACGCCACGGTGCACGCGTTCGTCGCTGCGCACGCTAGCAAAAGGTCATGCGCCGTGCGCAACGTTCCGTACACTTGCTCCCAGTCTCCGAGCACGCGAACCGCAGCGATGACGACGAACACGCACGAGAACAAACCTTCAATGTAGAAGATGTGAGTGAATATTCTGTGCAGCTGCGCGCGCTGCAGAACGTCTATCGGGGCGAAAACGACGAGGTCATCGAAATGCAAGATTGGATTCAAAACGAGCCCGACGACGGGTGCGGTGTACGCCACGGTTCGCGCCAGCAGCGGCAGCGCGTTCACGCGTTCTTGCGCGACCTGGAGCGGGTTCGGCTCGGCCGACATGACAGGGATGCGGACGCGCGCGTGGAAGTGAGGCGCTTTAGTACTGCACAAGTCTCGAGGTGGGCCACGATGTTACACTTTTTTCAATCGTAAGAGACTACGGACGTCGAATAGTTGTAGAGTCGCACGCCAAAAGCGTTCAAAATCTCCTCACTATGACTGCTCGAATCGCTGCTGCTATCGGTTTCGCTATCGCTATCGCTTGAATAGACTGCGCCGGGGAATATCCTCTGCCCGACAGTTACGGCACATCTCGCGCCACCCAAAGGCGCGAGCTTTTCCGATGAAGCGCACGCGTACGGATGGAAAGCGAATGAATTGACGCACATAGACTGCGCTGCGATCGGAACTTTCTGCTTCTCTTCACCCTTCTGCAAATGAAATATGCGAAGCTGACCGTCGGCACCACCCGTCACCAGATGCGCGCCGCACGGCTCAATGTCAAACGCTACTCGCTGGTTGGTGCCAGAAGTAGAGCGTTCGAGTCGGTATAGCGCCTGACCAGTGTTTCGTACATCTACACACGTAATGTATTCGCTCTTTCTAGACGCCACGTACAGAAAGTTACCATCCACGCTCCATTTGACTTGCGTCACGCCGGAACCGCCAGCCGACCAACTCAAAGCGCATGTATTGACGCGCAAGTCGTATACACCGCAATCGAGTTGACCTTGCTTTGCATACGATCCGCACGCAAACAAGTTTCCATCCCCTGGACACTGATCGACGCATGATATGAGCCCATGTTGTCCTAGCGTATCGCTCGTAGGCTTCGTCTGTACGACTGCCGCCGGATCCCGCCCGGGCCTCTCTGAATCGAAGACGTCCACACGTCCGCTCAAACCGCAAGCAATTTTCGACGCACCATCTACGTATGACACGCCACACGCCGCCACGATCTCATCCGCATCGTTATAAGAACGATACGACGCCACCGTTGTTCCGTCGCTCGTCTTACGAACAGTCACCGGAGTGTCGCGCGAAGAGGACGCGAACGCATCCGCTCTCCCGGGTGCGAAGCACCAATCGTACGCGCGCTCACCCGACGCAATGTATCGAACGTCTCCATCACCACCGGCGTCGGCGTCGAGCACGAGAAACGACGCCCGTCCTGCGTCGTACGCGAGACCTCTGGTTCCGTCAGAGCTGTATTTAAAACCGCTCGGAAACCGCTCCGAGGTGTCGCCGACGACGTCGTCGGCGTCGCTCATCGACGGAAATTCAGCCTTCAACGTCCAACTCGAATCCACGACCGCGTCGACGTCCAGACGTTCGTACGACATGGCGAACGCAACGCTTGGAAGTGAAGCGAGAACTCCAGTCACCCTCACTTTTCTCCACCGCATGCTCCCGTTGCGCGCGTACGCGGTGTCGCTCGTGTCTCTGCTGGCCGGTGCGAGCGTTGTGCACTACGCAGTGAGACCCGATCTCACCATCCCGACGTACGGCGCGCCTGAGCCGGCGTCGACGACGACGAAGGAGCGCAAGTCCAAGAGGTAGTTGGATTTGCTCAACGTTGAGGTGCCGAAACGGCGAGCGAGGTGATGTCGTCGAGGGACGACGGCGCTTTGTCGGACGATTCTGAAACAGACGAAGACCTGAACGACTCGATGCGGCGGTCGCTCGGCTCGTCACACTGGTTCACACCAGTCAGACTGCTTCGCTTGTTTTGCGCAATGTCAATCTTGGTGTACGTCGACCGCGGTATGATATCGAGCGCGGCCGTGTCCGGGACGCCTCGAACGAGCGATGACCCGCACGGAAGCGGTCTTCAGGGAGCGCTGGATGTGAGCTACGCGCAATACGGCGCGCTCACGGCTGCCTTCATGGTGGGTTTGTTGTTTGGAAGTCCAACGTACAGCGCGCTGGCAACGCGCGTCAATCCTTTCAAATTGATCTCGTACGGTTTGGGTCTGTACGCCCTCGCAGAGATCGGGTGTGCGATCGCTCCGAGTTATTGGTTCATGTTCGCCTGTCGATGTCTCGTCGGTATTGGGGAAGCGTCGTTCGTTTCTCTCGCCGCGCCGTTCATAGACGACTACGCGCCTCCGGCTAGGAAGACGCTTTGGTTGGCGACTTTCTACCTGTGTGTTCCGTTCGGCGTCGCGTTCGGTATTTTCTGTGGAGGTGCGATAGCGCCTTTACTCGGTTGGAGATCGGTGTTCGGTATCAACGCCGCGTTCGTCTTGCCCGTCGCTGCGTTTTGTTTTACGTCGCCTCCAGTGCGCATGAGAGGCATGGGCGATGACGAGAACCTCAGCGCATCGGTGCAGCGCGCGAGAGGAAACGAAACCATATTTACCAAGTTTCGCAGGGATTGCAGAGAGTTGATGAAGTTTGATGTCTACGTCACCACTGTGTTGGGTTACGCGGTGTACACGGCGGTGATCGGAGTTTACGCCGTGTGGGGTCCGAAGGCTGGATATGCGATATTCAAGGACCGTCTTCACACGTCTACGAATGCAGACATGGTTCTCGGTGGCGTCACGGTGCTCAGTGGGATATTTGGCACGCTGATTGGCGGTGTAGTTGTGGATACGTTTGGCAACACGATGACGAACGCGTTGAGAATTTCCTCTGGTGCGGCGTTGATTGGTTTCGTGTGCTTGGAGCTCGCGTTTCGGTGCTCGAGTTTTCACATGTTTATATTCTTCTTGGTCATAGGACAAATGTTCGCCTTCGTTCTCCAGGCACCAATCAACGCGGTGGTGTTGTGGAGCGTCAAGCCTGGTCTTCGGCCGTTGGCGTGCTCGATGACGACGGTGACGATTCACCTTTTGGGCGACGTTCCGACGCCGCCCTTGTTTGGACACTTTCTCGAAATGAATGGCGCGCCGACCCCAGAGCGATGGCGGCACGTGTGCGCGTCGTTCACATTTCTTTTTATTCTGAGTTCGGCGATATTAGCGCTCTCGTCTCATCGAGCGAAAAATGCGCCAGACCATCGACGCGTCGGTTCGGCGCACGGAGACGAACCCGACGACTGTAGCGACGACGTGGGTGATAGCCTTCTCCCAACTTAGCTGGATCACTCACTTTATCCGATGATCCTTAGGCAGACCGGTAGTATACTCGATTGTAAAAACAAAAAACGCGCGCGTGAAAGCGTAAAAGCGCCCCAGGCGACTGCAAACTCACCACACCGTGCGCCTCGCAGCACGCGTCGCGCTCGTCCACCGCGCGCGAGCGAGCGCACGCGTTCGCGCACGCGTACATCATGCACGCCGCTACGCTCGCGTCGGCGCGCGTAAACTCGTGCGCGCAGGCGTCGACGTCGAACGTCGCTCGCCAACCGTCGCTCGCGAGGTCACTCTCCTCTCTCGGAGCGACGAGACCGCCGACGCGAAGGCCTCTTCGTTGGCGCGCGAGCGCGGAAGAGCCGGAAGGAGATTTAGTCGAGCGTTACGGCGACGCTCTGCGCGCGTCGCCGGCGGCGTTCGGCGCGACGTCTGGGTTGATACTGCTCGCGAACCGCGCCCTGAGCGGCGTCGCTCCCGTGGCTGACGCGTCCAGCGCGCAGAGCCGCGCAGACGTCATCTGTCTCGCCATGTCCGCGTGTCTCGTTCTCACCGGATTCACATGGATAGCTCTCAAGACGAAGCCCCCGAACGTGGTCGATCTCGTCGGCCCCGAGCTCGAGACGCCGTATATCGGCTCGGCCGCCGCCGAGGACGACCGCCTGCGCCGAGAGCTCCTCTGGTCCTGGAAAGCCGCCGGCGACGCCACCAACTGCGACGTCATGGCTGTCTTCAAACGCGACGGCACGCGAGTCTTCCAAGCCGGGAAAACCGCCAACGCCCTCGCCGAAACGACGGCGCTCAAATCACCGACGCCGCTCGGTCCGATTTGCGACCAAGCCATCCGGCGCTCCGCCGGCAACTACCTCGCCAACCTCATCCTCTTCCCCGGCCGCGTCGAGTTCGAAGCCTTCTTTCCGGTGAACACGCAGGCGGTGTACGTCACCCCAATCGGCGTCGACGCCGTCCTCGTCGTCGGATCCCGCACCCAACGCGGGTTCACGCCCAACGACCAGCGTTGGTTCGCCGTGCTCGCCCAAAAGCTCGATCGCGCGCTCGAATCCGCCTCTCAATCCCTCGGCTAGCGCGGGGCGACGCGGCGACGCGGCGCGTTCAGCGATTCGCACCGTCGCGCGCGAGTCATCCGTCGCGGACCGTCGCGCGCGAGTCATCCGTCGCGCGCGTATTGTAACGCAATCATAGCCACCAAGCACCGAGTATCCAACCGTCGCGCAATGTTCTCGTTGTTGAAAAGTCTCACATATTTTGAACTGAAAACGAACGCAGCTGTCGCGTCGTTCGGTTCGCGTTCGCGCGGGCGCCGCGTACGACGCCACACCGCGACTCGACGGCGGACACGGGCGGCGAAGGCGCGTCGACGCATCGATCGAGCGCAGCGCGATCCGCGGACGGGACGCGCGACGACGGAACGGACGAACGAAGCGCGCGGATCGTTTGTTGATTTCATCGTGTGATTTGTTTTTGAAAATTCAAAAAGAGACGCAGACGGAAGCGACGATTGGAACGCGAGAGAAGGACACGGAGGCGCGGACGCGATGAGTTCGAGACGCGCGGGGTCGTCTCGGGCGACCAAGGCGCTCGAAGCCGCGGCGAAACTGCGGGCGACGCGTGAAGGGGGTGGGAAGAGACGGATCGATGAGGTTGAGGAGGAAGCGGACGCGATCGAAGACGTCTACGAGGAAATGGATGAGGAACAGTACCGCGAACTCGTCGCGAAACGCCGGGCGGAGGGTGGGGATTTCGTGGTGAATGACGACGGGGAAGGGTACGAGGATTTGGGTGAGGAGGAGGATTGGACCGAGGCGAACCCGAATTATTCGGATGATGAAGAGTACGACGCCAACGGGAGAAAGGTGGCCAAACCGACGGCTGTCGCGGCGCCGAAGAAGGCGCTGACGGCGGAGGAAAAGGCGAAGAAGAAGAATTTGGCGGCGAAAAAGGGTGCCGGGGCGATGTTGGGTGCGGTACCGAAGAAGAAGAAAAAGTTGGAGGAGGCGGCGGAGGAGGCTGACACGGACGCGTTGTTAGAGGATATTTTAGCCGGCGTCGACATGGACGTGGGCGCGGCTTCGGCGCCAGTTCCGAGACGTTCGCCGAGAAAGCACGCGCCGCCGGCTGCGGTCGCGGTGCCACCGAGACGTTCTCCGCGTAAGGCTTCAACGACTGCCGCGGATATCGTCGCGGCGACTCGCGCGCCGAGGGCTGAGGCGACGCCACCGAGCGCGAAGAAGTCTGTGCAGTTTAAATTGGAAGACGAAGTCGAGGAAGAACCGGTGAACGATGGCGGTTTTCACGACGACGATGACGTCGACGTCGACGTGGCGATGCCCGATCCAGAGCCGATGGAGGAGGAAGTCAAGCCAAAGCCGAAGCCGATCGCGGCGCCGGTTGCGGAGAAGCCTCCCGCCGCGGAATCGACGTTGAAGACGTTGGACGAGGAAGAGGACGAAGACCGAGACCAAGGTCCGGTGACCCAAGACGCCGCCCCCGTGACGTTCAACGGCGCCGAGCTCCCGCAAGACGCGGATGGTTCCATTCCATTCTTCTTCATGGATGCGCACGAGGAGCGCGAATCCCGAGGTACTGTGTTCCTCTTTGGTCGCGTGCCAGTGTCGAGCGAGCCGAATGCGCAAACGGTGAGCGCGTGCGCCGCGGTTCAAAACATGCAACGATGCATGTACGTCGTTCCCAAGCCGGGTACTTTTGACGATCCGGACGGTGAGTTGGAAGAACTCGGACAGAAAATGGAGGAGACGCGTCGCGAGTTCAAGCAATGCGCCGACGAGGATCCGGCCAAGGAGGAGAAGAGGGCCGCGGCGCAAAAAGCCAAGGCGGATTTGATGAAGAGATTGGTGCCAAAGTCTGCAGACTTGCGCGCGGAATTCAAGGAGATCTTAAAGGCTCGGGGCATTGAAAACTCCAAGACGACCATTGTGAGAAGACACTACTGCTTCGAGCGCAAGGATATCCCGCAAGGACCTCTCTTTGTGCTCAAGGTTAAGATTCCGGCGACATACAAGGAATTCCCGAGCGACATGAAGGGGAAGAACTTTATCGCCGTCATGGGTACGCAGGCACCGATGCTCGAGCTTCTCACGCTCAAGTCCAAGCTCAAGGGTCCGAGCTGGATCGCGCTGCACGGCGCGACGATCGTTCCGATGGAGAATCAAAAATCTTGGTGCAAGCTCGAACTCGCCTTGCCGAATGCGCACAAGAGCGTTCGCCCAAAGGCGAGCGGTGCCGTCAAGAGAGACGCGCCGCGCCTCACCGTCGCTTCGCTCAACCTTCAAACAATCGTGAACCAGCAGCAAAATAACAACGAGATTGCTGTGGCTTCGGTCCAGTACATTCGCGATGTCAGTTGCGAAGGTTCCACCACACATCAAGAACTGCGAGCAGGTTTGAGACACTTCACCGTCGTTCGTAAGCTCGATGGTCTCGACTTGCCTGCAGATTGGCAGAGCATCGTCGCGAAAGAAAACTCCACCAATCCAATGGCGAAGCGCACCGGTTCAGTCGTTCTCGCCTCGCAGACGAACGAGCTCGGTCTGCTCAACTTTTTACTCGCAAAGTTGCACCAGCTCGATCCGGATGTCATTGTCGGTCACAACATTGGCGGTTTCAACTTGGAAGTGCTCTTGCGCAGATTGCAAGCGAACAAGATTGGTCACTGGAGTCGCATCGGTCGCATGAAGCGCACTCGCATGCCGAACATCAATGGTTCTGGAGGGGCGTACGGAGGCGGTGCGTCCATCGGGGCGCTTCAGTGCCTCGCCGGGCGTCTGTTGGCTGACACATACCTCAGCGCGAAGGATTTGCTCAACAAGGAAGTTTCCTACACTCTCTCCGCGCTTTCTGAAACCCAGCTCGGGTTGCGTCGCGTTGAAGTACAGAACGCGCAAATCCCGGATCACTACCAAGCGTCTGCCTCGCTCATGCACCTCGTTCGCTGTACTGAAAACGACGCCGCGTTGAGCTTGCGCTTAATGTTCAAAATGGAAGTCGTGCCGCTGACGAAGCAGCTTTCCAACATTGCCGGTAACTTGTGGAGCAAGACTCTCGGTCACACCCGAGCTCAGCGCGTCGAATACCTGTTGTTGCACGAGTTCCACGCTCGCAAACACATTGTTCCGGATAGACTGAGCGCGAAGGAGCGTCGTCGCGTCGCCGCGGCAAATGGCGATGAGGAGGACGGAGGCAAGAAGGGCCCATCCTACGCTGGTGGCTTGGTTCTCGAACCGAAGAAGGGACTGTACGACACGTTCGTCCTCGTTCTTGATTATCAGTCGCTGTATCCATCCATTATTCAAGAGTACAACATTTGTTACACGACCGTCAAGAGACACTTCCATGATGGTGAAGAAGCTCAAATTGAGCTGCCGGCGCCGATTAACAGCGACAAGGAATTCGCCGTGCTTCCCATGGTGATCTCCAATATTGTCAAGAGGCGTAAGGAGGTGAAGGGTTTGATGAATCGCGAGAGCGATCCTGGGAGAAAGAAGCAGTTCGATCTCCGCCAGATGGCGCTCAAGCTGACGGCGAACTCGATGTATGGTTGTTTGGGTTTCTCTCAATCGCGCTTCTTTGCCGAACCAATCGCGGCGCTCATTACTTCTCAAGGTCGTAGCATTCTTCAGCACACTGTCGATCTAGCGCGGTCCAAGTGCGACCTGGACGTCATTTATGGTGATACCGATTCCATCATGGTGAATACCAAGTCGGAAGATTTCAAACTCGCGCGCAGTCTCGGAAACAAGCTCATTCGATTTGTCAACAGCGAGTACCGAAAGCTCGTGCTCGAAGAAGATTACGTCTTCCAAGCCATGCTCTTGTTGAAGAAGAAGAAGTATGCCGCGATGAAGGTTATCAAGGGTCCGAACGGCACTCTCGCGACGACGCTCGAGATGAAGGGTCTCGACATTGTTCGTCGTGATTGGGCGCCGATTGTTAAGGAGCTCGGCGTCGGCACGCTGCGAACCATTCTTGACACGGCTGCTGACATGGATGATCGTGTCACTGCGGTGCTCGACTCGTTGAGAAAGATTCGAGAAGATATGATTGAAAACCGCGTCGACATGAAAAAGTACATCATCACCAAGCAACTCACCAAGGCTGTCGACGAGTATCCAGACGCCAAGCACCAGCCGCACGTCATGGTTGCCAAGCGGCGCTTGGAAGCTGGCAAGCAAGACGGCGTCAAGGCGGGTGAGACTGTGCCATACATTGTAGCTTTGGAGACCGACTTACCTTTGGCCGATATCGCCGCGGGTAAGGCTGGTTCCGCGGGAGGAAAGGGATTGGCTGAACGCGCCTACCATCCAGAGGAGCTCGCGGAGAACCCAAAGCTCAAGGTGGATTTGCACTACTACCTGTCTCAGCAAATCCACCCAGTCATCAGCCGTTTGTGTGCGCCCATTGAGCAAACCGACGGCGCAATCATGGCGGAGTGCTTGGGATTGGACGCGAGCAAGTTCAAGTCGCAGCAACGCGCTGATGAGGATGACATGGACATGTTCACGGGTGGCAACTTCGCGCTCGACGACGAAGAGCGATTCAAGGATTGCAAGCCGCTCACGCTCACCACCAAGAGCGGCGTCCAGTTTGACTTTTGCGGTATTCGCGACGTGATGGAGGGCAACGTTGACGCTGGCGACGCGCTCGCTCCGTCCACGCCAGGCAAAGAAAACGCGCCGGTTAATGTCGGCAAGGCGGCGCTCTTCGAACAGATTGAAACGTCGGCACTCGTCAACCAAGTCCAGCTCGCCGTTCGCGAGCGTATCAAGGAGTACTACGCTGCACCTTTGCGTTCTGACGACGACGTCGACGCAAACATCACTCGCAACATCACTCTGCGCGTGCATCACACACACGCCTCCCTCACTGGTACGCTGAGCGCCGATCGCATGTCAACGGGCACGATGGAACGCAGCGTCAAAGAGGAAGATTTGTACACTCAGCTCTTGTACTACAAGCGTTTGTTATCCATCGACGACGCGTTGCGCGCCGAGACGGATCGCGAGAAGCGCGGTGAGATGCAAAAGAAAATCAAGGGTACCGATTTAGAGAAATCTGTTCGCGAGGCAAACCGAGCGTTGGACAAGATTATGGACAAGTGTTCGTACAAGTGGATTTCTCTCGCCGATCTCTTTGGCATCGCCAAGGTTTGAGCGTCGGTCGAGCGAAATCCAAACACTCAGTGCGCGTCGCGTCGTATATCATTATCAACCTACAGTAGTTCACTCATGACATTGCAAAAAGAAACCGAGTAAAAACCTCAAATCTCGTCGTAATTGTCGCATTGAAACGACATCGTCCGAAGGCGATGTCGTCGTTCCAATCTTGAGAGGCACCAGGCTGCGGCTGCGCGCGCGTGCAGACCGTTCACCACCGACTCAACTGCGATTCACGATCCGTAAGCGGTACGTAGATGACCCCCATCTCGACGCGCTCGCGAATGGATCCGTCTTCACCCTTATCGATGACGCGCAGCTCTTGACCAGACGAATCGCCCACGGGAATCACCAGCCGTCCTCCCGGCGCCAATTGCTCCAGAAGCGCCTCCGGAACCTCGCCCGCGCTCGCCCCGACGTGAATCACGTCGTACGGCGCGTTGGTTTCGTACCCCGCCCGTCCGTCTCCGCACACCAAGACGACGCGACCGGTTTCCAACAATCGTCCTTTACCATCCGCCTTGACGTTTTCCACGCTTCGTCTCGTCAACGCGTCGATGTGTTCAATCCCGACCACGACCCCTTCGTCATCCACGCTCGTCTTGGACCCATTTCTAAATCTCTCCGACACCACGAGCTCTGCCAAACACGCCGAGAGATACCCGGTGCCGCTTCCGACATCCAACGCTCTCGCCCCCGGTCGCGCGCGGTCGTTCTCGACTAACAATTCCAGACAGTGCGCGTGCATGTGCGGCGCCGAAATCGTCGCGTTGTGTCCAATCGGCAGCGGGCGGTCCATGTACGCTTCACTCGCGTACTCCTTCGGCGCGTATTTCCCTCGATCGCACGCGCGCATCGCGCGTTCGACGCGCGCGTCGCGGATGATTCCATTCTTTTTCAGCGCCTTCACCAAGTCATCATTATCGACGCCGTGCGAACGCCAGGCCATGGTCGCGACGGCGGGGACCGCGGCGATCGCGGCGAGAAGTGGACGACGAGGAGTGGACGTCGGTCGCCAGCGCGATGCGGCGGCGGGTATCGGTGTGCGCGACGAGTATCGGTGTGCGCGCATCCATCAAGTGCCGATTCAGTTCAGCTTGGAGTTCGTTAAAAAAGTATCTTTTTGCATTTTGGCATGTTTAGATGGCAACGTGTTGTTTTACTACAGATTGGAAACGAGACGTACGGGCCCGATGTCGGTTACGCGTCGTCGATGGGTAAACCGGCGGCGACGAGCCGGGCGCGGGCGCGGGCGAGCGACTCTAGCGCGGCGTGCTTGTCGCGAATGGCTCGCCGAAGCGCGTCTTCGAGCGCCGAGCGCTCTTTCGGTGTGAGCGGCGGGCGCTCGTCGTTCACGACGGTGGATTGGTCGTTCTGCGACGAAGGTTTCGTCGCGGTGGCGGCGCGGACGACGGCGTCGACGACGTTGGCGGCGTCGACGGCGTCGCGGTCGGTCGGATCGGCGGCGCGCGCTCGAGGCGCTGCAGACGTCGATAGTGGCGCGACGGCGGTGCGTTCAGCGTGGACGCGGGAGATCTCGGCGCGGACGACGGAAAGAACGTCATCGCGCGCGGTGACGGGTCCGGGAGCGTCGCGCGGGATGCCCCGCGCGGCGCGGTTACGACCTAAATCGAGCGAGTCGACGACGCGCGGCCACGGAGACTCGCCAGAGATCCAGGACGCGAGTTGTTCGTCAATGTCGACATTGACGGCGGTTTCGATCCAAACCTTGAGTCCACTTTCGCACGAAAGCGGTACCCACCGCGTGGCCGGAGCGGTTCCTCGCTCACATTCCTCGACGACGCGAGGCTCCTTTGCGTTCGGCATGAACGACGAAGACGGGCGAATCGGCGCGTCTCCCAAGATTTCGCTTCTTGATCTTCTCAGTCGCGCGCGCTCCTCGAGGACAAATCTCGCGGAAGACTCCTCGTGCGATGCCTGGTACCGCCTCAGTCTCTCTTGACGAACCGTCTCAAGCATTTCGTGATCCACCGGCGCCGGTTCCGGCGCGTCGGCTTCCATCGCGTCGACGTCCTCAATCGTCTGGGCGTTCTTCAGGTCCGCGGGATCGCCACCCGATTCAGTCGCCTCATCCGCAACCACAGTTTCACGCACGCGTCCACCCTCTCGCACGACGATCCACTCTTTCGTCGCCGTGTCAAACTCAAACGTCGCCCCGTCCGCGGCGTCCGCGGCGACGATGCGCCTCGGCGCGCATCCCTCAAACGCTCTAAATGAAGACCTCCTCTCGCTCGCGGCGCGTTCGCTATCCCGCCTAGTATCCACACCACCCGGTACTAACGTCGTATCCCACCTCGTGATGACCCACGCGTCGTTCTCATTCTCCTTCCCGCGCAATTTACAATCCAAAGCCTTTCCAGACGCGGACGCGTCCTCGCTCGCCGGCGCGAACGGGTCTCTCGCCCCTCTCCCGACGATAAACCTATTCTGACACGTCGCCCCACCCGGGGCGCGAACCGAACCCACACCATCCTCACCCCCGTACCCCACGCTCTCCGCGTTCGCCGCCACCGCACCGAACGCCGACGAACTCGCGCCCGCGCCCGCGCTCGAAGCGAACCAACTCGACGTCGCCCACAGCGACGACGCCCGTCCATCCACCTCCCCCGGGTCCTCCACCGCCCCGGCGTCGTTCGAAAACGTCCCCGGCGCCTTGAGCTCCTTCTCCACCGTCCCCCATCGTCGTCGACGCACGTCGTTCGCGGCGTCGCGCGTCATCACGTTTCGCGCGCGAAACGAACCGTCGACGTCACGCGCGCGAACGACGCCCGACGCGCGTCGCGCTTCCCCCGCGTCGACGGATTCGCGCGCGAACGCGTCGCGTGAATTTCTTTCCGTCCGACGTCCGCGAGACGCGCGTGCGGGGCGCGGCGTTTCGTCGCGAGACGCGCGACGCGAGCGTCGTCGAGTGAAGCCGCGGATTCGGTTCCGGTCGTCATTCCGCGCGTCGTTGAATTCGTCTCCCGTCATGCGCGACGACGTCGGCGGCGGACGAGACGAGACGAGGGAAGAATCGAGGGCGTCCTCGTCGAACGCGTCGGATGACGAATTCAACGACGACGACGTGACGACGGATCGGGCGTTGAACGACGCGTGCGCGAGAACGCTCACGCGGTTCATCGATGGACGCATTCGCACCGCGGCGTACGCGTCGCTCGACGACGACGCCGACGGCGCGAGCGACGCGGCGGTGTTGGAACGGGCGTTAAAGGCGAGCGCGCGCGACGCGTGCGGGGAGTACGAGCGCGTCTATCGGGACGCGCGAAGCGAGACGACCAAGGCGAAAAGACGACGAGAGTGTCGGGAACGCATCGGAGAGCTCTTGATCGCGGTCGCCGGTGAAGCCGCGCCCGGGTTGACGACGACGAAGCGGTTGTTGGAGTTTTTTTCGGCGTCAAAGACGTTTAGTAAACGCGTCGACGACGCGACGTTGAGGAACGGATTGGAAGCGCGAATGCGGCGGTTGCATCAACTCGGGGTGGTCATCGCGCCCGGAGCGATCGCGGTGGAGGAGGCGTTCGATGCGGTGGAGGCGGACGCGTTGTTGGAGAGGTGGGGGAGGAGAACGGAGCGCGCGGCGAAGACGGCGACGAGACGGTTGAGGAGGAAATACGGCGCGAGGGAGACCGCGGCGGGCGGCGTCGCGGTTGGAGCGGAGACGTTCGACGTCGATCACAGGAAAGGCTTCGATGCGGTGGAGGAGTGGCTGGGTGGGGACGAAGCGTCGTCGGATGAGAATGAATCGTCGTCGTTGGACGATTCGGACCGAGACGAAGACGCGAAGATGCTTTTTTCACAAACGGAAGAGACGAATGATGATCATCGCGACGTCGAAGGCGTCAACGAGGAGGATTTCGCGTCCGAGATGAGCGAAGACGATGAAACAGATAACGATGAGGACGGTGCGGCGTACGTGAACGTGCGCGGAGCCCAAGTCGTGGGTTTAGAAAAGGATAACGAGTACCTCGCCCGCGAAATTTCGGCGCTGAGAGATCAGACGGACGAGGCCATCGCCGCGCGGATTCGAGAAAACGTGGAGCGGACAAAGTACGCTGCGGATTCTGAGGAGGGTCGCCGCGCCCGGTTGTTTCAGACATTTTTTGAAAAGTACTCGCGCAAGGATACGACGCAGAACACGCACACGGGCGCATTTAGACGCGAGGCGACTTCGGGAAATCCGCGGTACAATTTTTTCCGTGGGACGGAGAAAAAGACGAGAATCGAGCCGCAGATGAAGGGTATCGAGTACAAGGGCGTCGAGTCGCACGTGCGTCAGAAGAAGAAGGAGGAGCAGACGAGGATTGATTTAGCTCGCGTGAATGCGATGTGAGAAGAGGTAGCAATAGTAGAAATCTTGTACAGCAATGTGGACTACGTGATATGTATAAAGCTAATAATGCGAGCCGGGACGCGCGCATCCGTCGTCCTTTCTATCATTTGTTCGGGTCTTGCGCCGCGAGCCGTTCGGCGATGGCCCGCGCGGCGGCGACCGCGGCGTTCGCCGCGGTGTTTTGCTGAGCGGGCGGAGGCGGTGGATTTGGTGGATTTGGCGGAGCGAATTGTTTCGCAATCACCTCCGCGCGCGCGCGAGCTTGCGCCACCATGGCGTTCACCATCCCCGGTGGAGGCGGCGGTGGCGCGCTCGGTGGCACCAGGGGCGGTGGTACGGCCGTAAAGTCGGCGCTCGGCGTCGCCGCGGGCGTCCCGCGGCCTCTGCCGCCGCCGAAACTCTGCTCTCGACGCAACGGCTCGCCGACGAATCCGACGCCTCGGCCGCCAATTTTGCCTCGGCCAAACCTTTCGTATGCGCCGGCGCCATCATTACCTTCACGCGGGCGTTTGTAAGTCCCGCGAGCGAGCGCCTTGAGATCGAGCGGGACTTGTTGTCCGGCGTCAGACAGATTTCTTTCGAGCTGTTGCGCAAACTTGCCCGAATCGCGCGGCGTGAGCAGCGTGTATGCGCAACCATCGAGCGCGCCCGATCGACCCGTTCTTCCGACGCGGTGCACGTGAGTCGACATATCTCTCGCGGCGTGATAGTTTATCACCGTCTTGATGGATTCAATGTCTAAACCTCTGGCGGCGACGTCGGTGGCAACGAGCACGTGCGAAAGCTCAGCCTTGAACGACTTCATCACATCAAGTCTCTCCGCCTGATCCATGTCTCCGTGGAGACCGACGGTTTTGATTCCGCGTCGAGCGAGATCGAGCGTGAGTTCCTCGACCGAAGACTTGTGGTTTACAAAGACGAGAACCTGTCCTTGATCGATGAATTCATTCAACCGCGAGAAGAACCATTCCGCCCGCATCGCGTCGTCGCCAAAGACTTGCACTATTTGTCTCACATCTTCGTTCGCGACGCCCACTTGACCGACAGTGATCGTCGCATAATCATTCGACAAGACGTCTCGCACGAGACGCTTGACTCGCGCCGGCATCGTGGCGCTGAACATGACGCACTGTCGATCCGGCCGAACCGCTTGGCTAATCGAACGCACCGCTCTTTCGAAACCCATGTCGAGCATCCTGTCCGCCTCATCGAGGGCGAGATACGTAACGCGTCGGAGCGTCGGAGCGTTCTTCATCGTGAATATATCTATGAGACGCCCCGGGGTGCCAATCAAGAGCTCGACGCCGTTGCGAAGATGCTTAAATTGCTCCGTCTTGCCGACGCCACCAAAAATAGCGCTCGTTCTCACGCTCGAGTTTTTGCACAACTTTGCCGCTTCGTTCGATATTTGCATCGTCAACTCGCGCGTGGGCGCGAGTATCAGCGCAATCGGGCCTTCAAACTTTTCCGCGCGTCTCTGTCTGGAGATTTGCGCCAGAGCTGGGAGAAGAAAGGCGAGCGTTTTTCCACTTCCCGTCTTTGCCACCGCGAGCGCGTCGCGACCGCTCATGATGACCGGTAGCGACTGCGCCTGAATCCCCGTCGGCGTCTCAAAATTCAGACGTTTCAACGCCTTGAGCGTGTCGACATCGAGAGCCCCACCTTGTCCGAATCGCGTCACCGGCGCTAGATCGCACCCTTCCACGCGCACGTCCAACGCCTCTCTGCGCAAACGCACCTCATCCGCCGTCAATCCCGCGAGATCCTTCGGCGCGACGTACGTCTGTCTCTTGAAAGCCTCGTACGAAACCGTCGCGTGATCAACCTTTGTCATTGTTTCGATTCCCTCTCTCCTTCGATCGTTTCCATCGCCATCCTCCTTTGCGACGGCGGCGGCGGCGGCGGCGTACACGTCCGCGTCCTCTTCTCGCCCGCCGCATCCACGCCCACCAGATCGCCTCCCTCGCCCCGGCACGGGCTTTGAGCGCGCATCCATCATCATCACCATCCTTTCAAACCCTTCGTCGTCCTCCGCATCCCGCCCACGACTCTGCGGTTGCGTCGTCTCTTCCCGACTCTGCGGTTGCGTCGTCGCTCGCGCGTCGTCCAAACCAGCCATGAACGCGTCCAGCGGATCCACCTCGTCGTCCCCATCCCCACCGCGGCGATCCCCGGCGTCGTCGTCGTCATCCTCGGCCAATTCCGACGCCACGCACGCCTCCACTCTCGCCGAAACCGTCCGCAACGACGTCACATCCACGTCGCGGGCTTCCAGATAGTCGCGCAACTGCTCGACGCTCCAACGCGAAAACTCCCTTCTGAGCGACGCCGCTCGCGACGAAGACATGCTCTGCGAGACGACGACGAAGACGACGAAGACGACGACGCGCCGAGCGCGCGACTTCCGTCGGGCGATGCGGATCGCGTCGGCGTCTGGCGTCGCGCGCGCCGCGCTGAACGCTTTTTGTTGATGAATCCATACTGTATACCCATACAATGTTTCCAATAAAGAGAACGCAACCAGCCAGCCAATGTCATCGTCGTCGTCGTCGTCAGTACGCGACTCGGGCGCGCGCGGACGCGGACGCGGCGACGAGACGACGACGACGACATGCGCGTCATCTCCCTCACGAGCGGGTTGCTCACCAACCTCGAAACCCTGGACTTGTTGCGCGAACGCACGGGTGAACCCGGCACGGTGGCGGCTTACCCGCAGCCGCACGACCCGTTCCCGACGGAACTGCAGTGTTACGAAGCGCTGTGCGCCTCGGCGGCGGGAGCGCAGGAGCGAGAGCGCGTGGGGAGTTTCATCGAACACATACGCGCGATCGAGCTGACAGAGGCGGAGATATTGCAGCTGATCAATCTCAAGCCGACGAGCGCGGCGGTCGTGCACGCGATTGTGGAGGATTGTTCGGCGAGGTTGAACGCGAGCGAGGTGGAGGATTTATTAGCGCTCGTGGAGCAGTTTTTGTAGTAGCGTAGCGATGCGCGTCCGTCGACGACGCGATGTTTAGGTTGTTTGTTTGTGATGGGAAGAGGAGACGCATCTTAGTCGCGAAGAAGACGCGCGCTTTCGCGTCCGCTCTCAAAGCGGCGGTCTAGCGTTAAACTATGAGCTACGAACGAAGACTAGAAGAAGACTAGCGAGCGCGAAAGACGGTGATGCTATCAATCGCCCGAGAGGTCGAACCGAAACGCCGGAAACCAGTACGCGCGAACGCCGGATTCGTGTTGATCGTCGACGAGAGAGACGCCGAGTTTAACCGCGGATTCCAACGCGTCTCGAGCGCGATCGAGCGTCCATCCAGACGTTTCGGCGAGCGCCGAGGCGCTCAGGCATCCCTGCGACGTCTCGCGCGCGCGATCTATGCACGCATTCACGTCATCGCTCATCTCTAGCGGGACGCTGCGCACCATTTTGTTTGATTTGTTCCTTCCCGAGGACGCAGAGGAAGACGCGTCCACGCTCCAACCGCCGCCGAGCGCGCCGAGCGCCTCTATCGCACGTTCGACGTCGTCCGCGCTCACGTCGCCCGCCACCGAGCCTCGGCGTTTATTCACGCGCTCCACCAGCGCGTCCAGGGTGCACAGTCCTCCGTCGTGCGCGCGAGAGGCGAGACAACAATCAGCGACGCACACCGCCAACTCGACGTAAAACTCGCCGAAACCCAACAGCTGGCCCCAAGCGCTCTTTCTCGACGCGAGCGGGTCCACGCCGACGCTCGCGCACATCGCGTGGAACGCGGCGCGGAACTCTGGATCGGCGCGGATGTCAGACCGGTGCGCCGCGGCGAACTGTTCCAACGAAGCGGTAAATTTGGCGAGCTGTTCCTTGGTCTGTTCCTCGCGTTCCTTGGCGCGCTCGACGCCCAGCGCGCGAAACTTGGCGTCGAGAGCGTCGCGGTGGACGATCGCGGACACGCCAGCGCCGCGGCGCCGCATGGCGGCGAAACGACGACTCGCACGATGCGTCGAGCTATGAAGTCGAGTCGACGCGACTGACGGACTGGTTGGACAAACGTGTTTATCGATATCGAAGTACATTATTGATTGCATATCGCTCTACAGCGACGCGACGTGCGACGAAATGGCGTCGCACGCCGCGTCAAACAAAACGCTAAGATGGCGGACGTCACGCGCGCCTCCTGGAGACGTCCGTCGTGACTCGGATTCATCCATCCGACTCACGACTTGCTCCAGTTTGGTCGCGTGCTCCAACCCGGCGGCATCCACCTCGACGTCGGCCTCTCATCCGCGTCAAACCCAGCCACACCCGCCATGATGACGGCATCGTTCGCTTTTTTCTGTTCCCAAGCCTTGACGTACCGCCTATCCTCTTCGGCTTGCAAATACGGTACGATTACCGCGCGCGCGCTCTCCTTTTCCTCCTTGAGCGCCCGTCTCTCGTGGTTCCCTTTACCGATTTGGTAAAACCCATACGTAAACATCCCGGCGTACACCGCCAAGATCGCCGCCCCGGTCGGTCCCGTGCTCGGAATCCTGCGTCCGTACCGAATCGCCGAGTATCCACCCGGGGGAGGTCCGTCCTGCGCGCCAGAGAGACCACAACATGTTGTCAGTAATCATACTATTTACCCATACAAACAAGCCAACACACGCGCGAACGACTCGCGCCACCATCATCCTCGCGCGTTCACCCCGACCCGCGACGCGCGCGCGACCGCGATCTCGCACGCACCTGATTAATCGGTAAATCCCGAACCGAACGCATCCCCGGTACCCCTCGCGTGGTGACTTCCGTCATCGCTCTCGTCGATTATCGATCCGATCCTTCGCCTCTCGCGAGCCTCTCTCGCGCACGCAGTTCGCGGTGGTGCGATCGCCTTCCTTCGTTTTCGATCGCCGGTATCGTTTTCACCGGTTCGTTCTCGCGTTTCGCGCGTCCGGCGCGTGCGTGAACGTTCGCGTTCGATCGTTCGATCGCGTCCTCCGTCGGGTCTTCGGTCCCGTCGCGCGTCGGGGTGTGCCGAAGCGCGCGCTTGGGGTTACCACCGCGAAGGCTTTTGGGGAACGTCCAGAGCGTCCAGTGCGCGCGCGCGACTTCACAGTTTGACGGACGGACGGGCGACGAAGATGTGCGTGCGGCGATGCCGAGACGAGACGCGAGAGACGAGACGACGGTTCCGGAGGGAACGCGTCCGGGGGAAGAGGAGGTCGACCGCGACGCGACGCGCGAGAGAGAGGTGACTGACGCCGTGAGGATGGAACGATCGATCGATCGATCGCGCGCGCAGGAGCGACGTCGAGGACGACGAACCGGTGGATCACAAACCCGAGATTGAGGAAAAGTGTATGCCCAAGTGTGAAAAGTTTGTCGCGGCGTACGAGGCGTGCGCGGAGCGGATTCAGGGTGACGAAACGGGGGAGGCGCACTGCACGGTGAGTACGAAGGACGCGGAGGGAGGGTCGCGAGCGGGCGAAAAGGCGTTTGGCGGATCGAACGCGTTTGACGGATCGAAGACGCGAACGAAAGACTGACTGGTGGGATTTCTTGATTCGGCGTCTCGTGTAGGGTCAATATTTTGACATGTGGGCGTGCGTCGACGAGTGCGCGAAGAAGGAAGTCATGGCGCGCACCGTTTGAGCGTCGTCGAAAAACGCGCCGGCGCGTCGCTCGACGGACGGATTTGTAACACATTTGAACAAGCAAAATTGAGAAGAGAAGAATCGTTGTCGACGACGAGAATTGCGTGTGATTGCGTGCTATCCTTTAAATTACCGTGCTAGAATGCGCTGCTAAGTGGCTAAGATGGGTGAGGCGCGCGTCCTTCGTCTCTCGTCCTTTGGCTCGTCGCGAATGAAACGAGATCCCGTTTCCGTGCGTGCGCTCGTTGATCGTCGTGTCATCACCCAAGCATTTTCCTAGGGAATAACCGAAACTTTTTCGTTTTCGATGACTTCTTCTCATCCTCTTTCGTCGGCTCGGGCGACGGCGGTGGCGAGAGGATGTCCTCCGGAACCGCTTGTCGCGTCGGCGTCGGCGTCGGCGAAGTTTCAAAAACGTCTATGTAAGGCCCGTATATCGGTCTCCCCGCAGATAACAACACCATGACCGCGCAAAACACCACGAGACACACGCGCGCGCGCCGCGTGCCCCGTTTCAATTCGATATCATCGCTCGTTTTCTTTGTCGAGCGTCCGTGATGGTTGTGCCCATTGACGTGGTGATTCGCGTGTAGATCGCCGCGTTCCGTCGCCGCGCTCAGCCTCTCCACGTTGCTCGCGTGCGCGTCGACGTTCGCGCGATCCTTCAGTGTCGACGATGAAGTCGATGCGGTGGTACCACCGCGTCGACGCGCGCCGATGCACCACGCATTCATGTGACGCTCTTCAGCAGCGCTTCTGCGTCGCACAGTGCGGGCTCCACATTGCGCGACGGCACCATGTGTGCGCGCATCTCCAGCGCGTGCGGCGTCCGAAACGCGCCGACGCGATGTGCGAACGCGCGCTCTAACGGTGCGAAGCGTTTGCGACGCGTTCGGACGGCGCAGAGGGTGTCGACGCGACGCGCGGCGTCGGTTGAGATGCTCGGGGAGGTGCTCGTGACGGATGATTTATTGACGCAGTGCGCGCCGTGGGGGAGCGTGTGCGTGAGTTTCGGCACGCATTACGTTCCGATTGCGTTACCGTCCATCATCGCGTCGCTCGTGTTGTTCGTCCCGCTCGCGTGGGCGCTGAGAGAGATGCGGGAAAAGGATAAGGAGTTGTTCGCGTTGCGAGAACGGTTGGGCGAAAACGAAGACGTCGAGTGAAGAACGCGTTCTATTTGAGGGGGATTTCTAGGGTAGTTGTAAATATCAACAAGTAGTACGTGTACAACGAATAACTCGCATCGACGCGCTCACGCCGTGGCTGATGATTTAGATTGCGACGCTTTGCTTTGTTCGTCGCTCTCCTCGAGCCGCAAGATGAGCTCCGTCTTGGTTCCGCTCACCTTGAGTGAACGAGCCTTGAGTTCTTTCTTCAATTCGTTTCCAGTCATGCCAAAGTATGGACCAAAGTATGGCAAAGCCGCGCCCTCTTCTCTGACGAGCCCGCGATCGGCGAGCGCGGCGCGGACTCTGGAACAGAGCTCGTCCTCCTCTTCGGCTCGCATGGCTCCGTCCGCGACGTGTCCGTAGGCCGCTATGAGCAACGATTCCGCGCGCCCGTGATCGCGCTTCCTCGACAACTCGCTCGCGACTTCAGGGAATAACATTTTCGCCATGGCGATGGAATCATCCTTGGTGCTTCCCTTAAACTTGAGACCCATCGCCGCTTTCCACGCCTGCGGCTTTACGATTTTAACGTCGAGCTCCGCCGCGGCAAAGACGCCTCGCCACAACCCAAAGTTATACCCCTGCACGAACGCCGTTTGCGCGCTAAACCCAAACTCCACCCCACCTTCCTCGAGGTACACCCTCGTACCCTTGGGCACACCCAGCGATGCCGTCGCCTCTCGCATCGCGTCCGGGTCCAGTCGCACGCGCGACCGTCCGTTCACCTCCACCACGCTCGTCGGGTTATCCACCACGCGCACCGACGCGATTTCCCCGACGGCGCGTCCACTAATGACACAGAGCGCCCCGTTGGCGTCTGAATCGCACCCGACGACGATCCAATCCGTCGCGTTCGACGCGCTCGAAGACGCAACCGTGGTTGCGCCTCTGTGCAACGGCAACGTCGTAAGTTGCGACGACGACGACGGCGAGACGCTCGGTTCCGGTACGCTCCGTCGGGTACGGCGGGTCGATGCGCGGACGCGTGATGTCACCGCGCGCGCCGCGTGCGCCGCGGACGTCACGCGGGCGAGCATGGTTTATCGAGCGAGGTGCGGAGTGACGTCGCGCGCGTAACGGCTCTACTTTTTGCAGGCAAACGCGAAGACTACGTGACGGCTTGAAAAGGGGAGAGGAAAGGAAGGGAACGTGACGATGAACGACGTGATTAATCGTTAACGAACATGATATATCACAAGTTACTGTGCATACTTGTCATCTACGAAAGATCGATCCTTCAAACCGAGCCGTAAAATTGTATCCGCGTACCTGTCGCCATCAGTGCGACGAAGATACTTTAAAAGTTTCTTTCGTCGCTCCAACATGCCCATGAGCCCACGACGGGAGTGCTCATCCTTTCTATGGATGCGCAAATGCTCCGTCATGAGTTTGATTCTCATGGTCAAGCTGGCTATTTGTACCTCGCTCGACCCAGTGTCGTGTTGCGTACGCGCAAACGACGCTCGCTCTTCAGCCAGCGCTCGCTTGTTCGTCTCGCCCCGCGACAAGTTGGTCTCGCTCAGATACCTCTTCACTAAATCCGGTTTGATTTCGCCAGACTTGTTCAAATCTAACGAATGGCGGCTCGATCGCACCTCAGTATCCCCGGCAGATGCGGCAAACGTCTTCGTCCACGCGAACAACGACGTCCTCGCAGCCGTCGGGAAAACCCCACTGGCTAACTCGCTACTCATCAAACTCCTCACACTCTCCAAACTACTAACGCACGCGCCCGACCGCACAGCCGCGACGCGTCTCAACAAACCTACGCTCATCATCATACGAACGCAAATTTATTGGTTGGAGTTCGGCGAGCGCTTCTTGCCGAGGCCGACGACGACGTTGACGAAGCGACGGTTGTACTTGATGCGCTGGAACGCGCGACCCTTCGGCTGCTTCTTCTTTTCTTGCTTGGCGACCTTCGGGGTTTGACCACGAACCTATCGTTCACGCGAAAACACAAATCAGACCCGTCAGTCATCCACGTCGAGTGAAGTACGTCAAGCGACGATATCGTCCGAGAGCCAGTCCGGCGCGACACCGCAGCCAGTCAGCCACCACCCTAAACCACGACCGCCGTCGAGGATCCTAAACCACGCGCGAACGCTCTCGCCCCTCGCGCGACGCGTCGACGCGCGCGACGCGCCGACAGAACGCGAAAACGAAACCCGAGTGAAGCATTTAACCCCTCCTACGCGCCGTGGCGACGCGCACGCGTCATCGCGACGCGTCCGAGAGGATCAACCCACACCCTTAGGGCTTTTTCCGCGAGAATCGACCACGGATCCCACCCCGCCGGGTCGTCGTCCTCCTCCTCCTCCCCGTCTCCACCGCGCGAACGCGAACGCGATGCATCGTAAATATTCGTACCTTGCCAGCGCGAGCGAGAGAACCGTGAACCTTGCCCATTGCTTAAACTCGCGTTGTTTAACGACGCGTTGTGCCGAGACGACGCGGGCGAGGATCCGCTCTCGCGAGGAGGACGCGCGACGACCCGTGGTCGCTGAAAATTCCATGTGTCCGATCGTCAGAAAAGTACATCCAAACGTCTCATTAAGATGCCGCATTGTCTAATTCTGATTTTTATCGTCACAAAATGAACACGAGTATTCATTTTAGATCATAAATTGAATACTGTATCTTTTTTAGACCTATATAAGTCAAAAATATATAAAAAGTGACGTCGACAATGCGCGCGCGCTCGAAAATTTGGCACGCGTGGCTTTTCATCTACCCACATGTCCGAGAATCAAAAACGCTTGACGGTTCACGATTCGACATTTACCCCCTTCATGGGGCTCGAAGCCGACGATTCAAACGAGCGCGTGGCGTCGTCGGCTGTCTGTCATTGCGACCGCCGGGCGACCGGCAGTCGACGCCGCGAGCGAACGAGCCCACCGAGAGAAGAAGAAACAGACGCGAGAAATGTCTCCGCAAACCATGTCCGAGCCTTTGCTCGATGAAAACAGCGAACGGTGCGTCGACGACGACGAGGAGACGGACGACGCGAGACGCGGGAGTGGATGCGCGAGACGTTCGAAATTCGAAAAGATGCGCGGTGCCTCGTTCGAGCGTTTCGACGCCGCGCGCGATGGCGCGACGGGTGGATGCGGGCGAAACGCGAGCGTTTGAATGGCGTGGAATTCGTTTCGGGTTTTGGTGGCGTTTCGGGTGGCGTCGCGCGGTCGCAAAGGGTCGCGCGCGGCGTCGTTCGAGCGGTTGGATGCGCGCAGAGCCGTTGGAGCTGCGCAAAAGGTGACTTTTCAAAAGACTGACGATGGGTGGGATTTTCAAACGTTCGCAGCTTTACGATGTTCCCGATCAAGTACAACGCGGTTTGGGAAATGTACAAGAAGGCTGAGGCGTCCTTCTGGACTGGTGCGTGGAGGATTGCGATTCGACCGCGGCGAGGGAGGAGCGACGACGCGGCATCTCGAGACGCGTTTCGACTGTTGGGAAAATTCAAACGCGTTCGGGCGAGTTTGAAACGCGGGGGAAGAAGACAATGTGTGCGGATGAACAGTGAGACTGACGATGCTTAATCTTGCATACACACAGCGGAAGAAGTCGATTTGTCCGATGACATGAAGCACTGGGAAGGCTTGACCAAGGATGAGAAGCACTTTGTTTCCCACGTCCTCGCCTTCTTCGCCGCTTCGGATGGCATCGTGCTCGAAAACCTTGGTGTTCGTTTCATGAAGGAAGTTCAAATTCCGGAAGCTCGCGCGTTCTACGGTTTCCAAATCGCCATTGAGAACATTCACTCTGGTACGTTTTGCATCGATGATCGTGCTCGCGCGAGAAACAGACCGTCCGCACTCGAGTGTAGATGCGCTTGAAGTCGGGTGGAAAATACAGACTCAATTTCAAAGGAGCAGCTCGACTGACTTGTGAATACTTTTTCATCCAACGCAGAAATGTACTCTCTCTTGATTGATCAATACATTAAGGACCCGGTCGAAAAGAACCACTTGTTCCGCGCCATCGACACCATCCCGTGCGTGAAGAAGAAGGCTGACTGGGCGTTGAAGTGGATCGAATCCAGCGACTCGTTCGCCGAGCGTCTCTTGGCGTTCGCGTGCATCGAGGGCATCTTCTTCTCTGGTTCTTTCTGCTCCATCTACTGGCTCAAGAAGCGTGGCTTGATGCCGGGCTTGACCTTCTCCAACGAGCTCATCTCTCGTGACGAAGGTTTGCACCGTGACTTCGCGTGCTTGTTGTACAGCATGCTCAACAACAAGCCGTCTGAGGAAACCGTGCGCGCGATTGTCAAGGAGGCTGTCGAAATTGAGAAGGAATTCGTGTGCGACTCACTTCCGTGCGCCCTTGTCGGCATGAACCAGAACATGATGAGCGACTACATTGAATACGTCGCCGATCACTTGTTCGCCTCCTTGGGCATGACGAAGGAGTACAACACTGCCAACCCGTTTGACTGGATGGAACTCATCTCCCTTCAAGGCAAGACGAACTTCTTCGAGAAGCGTGTCGGTGAGTACCAAAAGGCTGGTGTCATGAACTCCATTGGCGGTGGTAACGCGAACGCGTTCAGCCTCGACGAGGATTTCTAAATGGAACGATGGGAGAATGTATGAGACGATTTTAGCCGGCACCCAACGATAGCGGGACCCACAGGCGAATATGCGAGACACCCACTTTCTATCCACGTGTACACAACGGTAGCATATATCTTTAGCCAGTCGAGCAGCGCTCGATGTCGTCGTATTTAAGTCCGTGGCGTGTTTTAATGAAAAGTATTTCGAGCAATGCATCAGATAAAGCGAAGAAATCGAGTCTACGAGAGCGAGCGTCGGATACACTTGAGATATAACCGTCCTACCGTCCTACGCGTGCAACTACAATGCGACTACAACTACGAGCTCTGCGCGCTCGCGCGTGACCCTGAAAAGAATTTTTGAGCGAATTGCCATGCACATACCATTCACTTACGATTGATCGATCTCCATCGCCGGCGTCTCAATCCGAAAAGGCACGCGAAGATGAACAACGCAAACGCCATCGCTCCAGATAACGGAACAGACGTCGTCCCTTCAACCGTCCTCACCGACCGCTGGCGTACCTCTTGGCGCCCGCTACCGTGAACATTAATGTCTGGATGTTTATTAAGCATGGAAACGAGCGTTATCGGCGCACCGATCCACGCTTGGACCACGGCTTCGTACGACTCTCGTGTCACGGGGTTGAACATTCTGTAGCAATCCTCGTATTTAGCCTTCAAGTCTCCGTAAATCTCCCACGTGTACACAACCGGTACGTGCATGGTGTCGTAAATGTAATCCGCCGCCGTGCCGTGCGCGAGATAGCCCACGCCTTTGCCTCCAGAACCCAAGACGCACTTTTTGTCGCAGTGCTCGGCGTCAATCACCCTAGCAAACTGCGACATCGCCTCTGCACCCGGACCGGTGGGTTCTCGAGCGATGTGATCATAGGGCGTGAATACTGCAGACATACCGCTGTGCCAATTCACCACCGCGTGCGGTTTGAAATCGGCGACGAGATCCCTGAGAATTCTGCTCTCCGGTTCGCTAAACGGCGCCTTGCCCGGATACTCCTCCTTTGGATCGTAATCCGGAGCCTTGACGCCCCAATCCAACGCCCAGTTTCGGTTCGGATCCACGCCATGCCCGTTCTTCCGCTCGCACAGATCCCCTTTCTCTACCAAATCGCGCCCGTTTTCATTTTCCATGGGAATAATCACAAACGTCGTCGACCTCAGCGTCTCTCGAAACGCCTCTGAACCAACCGCCGAACCTCGCCCGAGCGCCACCACCGCATCCTCACCCTTTGCGAAAGTTTCAATCAACCTCACACCAACGTCCACGGGCACAAACTCCCGTCCGTGTTCACCGAAAACCTGTCGTAACGGAACGCGGCGCCCACCGAGTCAGTCAGTCGACTCGCTCCGAGCGAAAACAAACTAAATCATCGCGTCTCCACTCATCGCTCGCGCGCGTCTCATCGCGCTCGACGCGCACGCACCAGTACAACTCTAAGCCCACTTCCACCGTCGTCACCTTTGACCGTCATCTCTGGATTTCCTCCCAACCGAACCGCGACGACATCCATCCGCGCAGAGTACCCACCCTCGCTCGCTCGACGTTCCTCCGCGCGCATCGTCCCCGCCTCGCGACCGACGCGCACGGCATCCCGCACGCGTTTTCGAACCGTCTCCGCGTCCGCGACGTGTGCGAAATCCGGCGTCGCCGGAAGCGTCGACGCCGTCGACGCTCCCCGACGCGTCGACATCGGTCGTCCTCGGAATGGCCGCGAGCCGCGGGGGGACGAAACAGTTAAAGCGCGCGCGAATCGAACCGATACCGCGTCAGTCGACGTCGCGCGACCGACGTCCGGCGAGCGAGACGACGCGAAAGGGATTGGAATAATTTTTCTCCGTTTGAATCGCGCGTCGTCGGTCGCCATGGAGACGGCGAGACGGCGTGGGCGGCGTCGACGAACGCGTCGGGAAGGCTGCGATTGGCTGACGGCGTCGCTGTCGGTGATGTCGGTGTTGTTGACGACCGCCGCGACGCGCGCGATGGCGACGACGACGACGGTGCGATACGTCGGAGAGATGACGACGGTTTCGGAAAAGTGCGCGACGAGCGCCGGGGGGACGAGCTTTGAGTTTACGGTGACGAATGGACCGAGCGGGGTGAGTAAATGCGCTTTTGTGGCGTATGACGCCGTCTTGGGGGCGGAAAACGCAAAGGCGAACGCGACGGCGAAACTGTTGCTGTGGGAGCAAGAGGAGGACAACGCAGAGGTGTTCCAGGCAAACTTTGCGGTGTCGGATCCGGATGGGACTGCGGCAGCCAAGGCGAGGAATCAGACTGCTTACGAGACGTACGCCGAGGCGGAGACGCTCAACGCCACGGCGCACGAAGCGTTGGAAGCGGCGATTTTGAACGCAACGACGGCGAGCGCGACGGCGAGCGTGAGTGGAGGCGCGGGAACTTACGATTGTAGCGTGCCGAGCGGTGATGGGGGATTGTTGGTGGTGTTGGCGAGCGCAGATGTGAGCGGCGGAGTGTTAGAGACGACGTGGCCGAATAGTACCATACACTTGAGGCGAACGAAACTGGAGGATTATCAACCAAAAGCTGGGCCTTCCACCGGCGGTACCGTCATCACGTTTACGGGAGATGGTTTCAACGATGACGTCGGCAAGTTGATGAAGTGTTCAATCATGAATGGGAACTTTGCGGTGGAACAGACGGCCACGCATTTGCCAGACGGATCTGTGACGTGCGAGACGCCTTCCGGGGCGCAAACTATAAGCATACAATTGGTATATCCGGATTCGTGCTCGGAGACGGCGACGTTTCTGTATTATCAAAATCCATCGTCGACATTCGTGACGCCGTCAACCGTACCGCGGTACGGGGCGAGTAATTTTACAGTGTACATGAACAACGCACAAGCGGCGAGATTGTACGCCGCGGGCGGAAGCGATCCTTTGGCCGGCATACTGAACACGACGTGCGCGATCGGTATGGGAGGAACAGCCTCACAAACAGCTCCTGCGGCAGGTATTTTCCCCGCGGTGTTATCGGCGAACAATCAATCGCTGACGTGCATGATACCAGACGGAGCGATTACCGCCGGCACGTACGACGTTCGCGTCTCTTACAATGGCCAGCAGTATTTATTGTCTCCTTTTTACTCATCCAATCTCGCCAAGGTGTCCATCACTATAGCCGGCCCGACTATATTAACGAAGCACTACTACGACGCTTCGCAAAACGTGAGGGAGGATGTACGCTTAGTCAAGGTTCCTGTGGAGCTTGTAGGGGACAATCGAAAACTGGTGAGCGTCGATGTTCAAGTCACGTACGGGGGTGTTTCACCAATGCCAGGAACATCTGGGGACTCGGCGCTCGTGCAGGTGAATCACAAAGAGGCAAAGGATAACACGACGAGCGATACCGGCGATTACGACTTTACAATCAGCCCTACAACGTTACATTGGATGGCGGGCGATAACGGAGAAAATTTTGTCTACGTGCGCATCAGAAACGATAGAGTTCACGAGGAAGTTTTCGAGGCGCTAACGCTGACGCTCGTAAACGCCAAATACGCTGACATTGCTGCGGGTTTCGAAAATCACTCGGCAATCGTAAACGTTGAGGACGACGACCCACCACCGGTGTTTGAAGTGAGCAGACGAAACGTTGTGTATCCGCCTCTATACAGGAATTCGACGGAGAGGGTCAACATTCCCATCGACATTGTTGGCGGCGGTAAGTTTGCCATCCCGGCGGTGGTTGACTACGCGACGATTGTCAGTTCGTCCACTTTCGTCGCCGTTCGTGACGTGCATTACTCCTCACCGAACGGTCGGGTGACGTGGACGCCCGAAGATTACAACGTTCAGAAATCTGCGCAAGTGACGCTGCATTGGGAACGCATTCCACTGCAAGCGGACCTTCGTTTGAGCGTCAATCTCACCGCAGTGAGCGCGTCGAGAGTCAATATCGTGTCTTCCAGCTATGACGAGCTCAACGATGCATCGCTATTCATATTTGGCGTACCTCAGGGTTCGTGTCCGCCGGGTTCGAGACGCACCAATCCGAGCGCATACACGGCGCCGCCGCCTTTGGGTCCGGCGCCGCATCCGCCCGCGCCCGCGCCACCTCCCCCGACTGCGGCGCTCGATGCGGCGATTCTTCGACTCTCAGTCGTCGTCAACACAACTGCTGCACTCGGAAGCGTGTTCCATTTTATACCAGACGGCATCGCTTTGACGCCGGCGTTTGATTCCGACACGCTTGCTTACACTGCCACTGTGCCGTACACGGCGACGGGTGTTCAAATCTACTACCAGTTTAGACAATCAACGACGCAAGTCACCACGACTTACAGCGCGAGACGACGTCTGTTGGCGGCGAGCGCGGTGCAAATGTCTTACTTTTCCCTGCAAACGGGCAACAATTTTCTTCGTTTGATTACGACGTCGCCGAATGGACAAGCAAGCGAAACATACCGGTTCACAATCAATCGATTAGCGTTCGTGCAGTCGCCACCGGCGCCGTCACCACCGCCACCGGCGCCGTCACCGCCACCATCGCCGCCACCATGGACGAAACCTCCACCACCGCCGCCCGAGGGCCCGTACACCGCGCCACCGGCGCCTCCAGCGCCGCCCGCGCCGAGGCAGATTCCGACTGCGCCCGCGGATGATCCCGCGTGTACGTCTTGTCCCGCCGGAACTTTTTCATCCGAGATGAACGCCCTCGCTTGCCTTCCGTGCCATCCTGGCACTGAAGCCCCTGAGATTCGATCCAAGGCGTGCGCTCCTTGCGCCCCGGGGCACTACATGTCCGCCTCGGGGGCCGAGCGATGCCTAAAGTGTCCGCTGGACACGTTTGCGGCGACGAGCGGAAGCACTCTGTGCACTCTCTGCGAGTCCGGGCGAACGACGCGATCTGAGGGCGGGGTGGAGTGTGGAGTCACCGCGGATCCGGTGTTGAAGGAACATCCCGACGTGTTTTACGTCGAAGTTCGATTCGGAGTGTCGTTTCACCAAGCCGGAAGCACGTTGGCCAATTTCACTCAAAACGTCGGCATCAACGCAAACGTCGACGATGCTTTCGTGCGTGCGATGCAGATTGATCTTGCTACGCGTTTTAACGTGACAAAGGCTGTTATCAAGCTTTCCATCGTCTCAGCCGGTGAAGTGGCGTCATCTCCGACCCGTCGAAGAGCTCTTTTGGCGGGAATGACTGTCGAATGCAGTGCGAGCGACGATTGCATTCGCGCCGCCGCCATACGAGTCACGATGCAGGCGACAGAAATCGTTCGCTACGGCGTCGTTCGAGAGTATGAGACAACCGTGGCGGCGATCGATTCGACAAAGTCTCGAGCGACGGAGATTTTACGCGCTGCGCGAGATGATCCTGTTGGATTTTTCTCCAAGACAATCTTGGGAATCGGTGGAGCGGTGACTGCTCGTGCATACGAAGATCCAGAGGGAGGCATTATCGTCGAAAAAGAGCCTGAACCGCCGAGAACTGTTCCGGACGTCTTTGGTCGCACTAATGTTGCCCTCATTACAATCTTGGCGGTTCTTTCGCTCATCACGGCGACGATGGCGTACACGATGCGCAAGCGCTGGCACGCGAAGAAGGCAATCGCAAAAATCGATGACGAAATCATGGAGGCTGAGAAACGTAATTTCGGTACCAAGACGCTCCGCAAGCACATCAGTGAACCGAGCTACGACGAGGATGAAGAAGATGAAGAAGACGCGCCGAAGGTGTCGTGGAAGAGAGCGATGGAGGCGTCCCAGGGTCGCGATATCGAACGCGCCTTGCCAAAGAAACAAATTATTCAGATGCGAGAGCAGTCTCAGCATGCGCTCGCCGCCGTCAGTTCGTTTAGGAAGAAGCGAGCCCAAACAGCGGTGCAAGCGATGTGGCAAGCTAGAGAAGACAGAATCACATCGCGTGGAATCGGCACGCAACGACCGCGTCGACCATGACGCTCTTGTACTTTACAACACTTGTAATGCTAGCTTTTAGAATTCTTAGCTCTCTTTGCATTCAATTTCGCCTTGGAGTCCATGTACGCCCGGGCCGTGTTAAGCATTTTAAAAGCCTCCGTCGATGCCTCCGAGTTGTCATGTTTATCAGGATGCACAAAAACCGACAGTTTTTTGAAGGCATCTCTCGCGGCGGCGTCTCCTTTGCCATCGCTCGATAGCTCGCCTTCCTTGGGTTGTTTCACGGCGCACAATTCGGCATCCTTGGCGCTGAGACGTTTACAAATTTTTGCCGGCGGCGCACCGAACGCGAGTTGACGCGTCGCATCTTTACGAACCGCGAACAACGAATCGCACACCTTCCCGACGCGACCATCAGCCTTCTTACACGCAGCATTGAGCTGCGCGTTCGCTTCGGCTTCAGTCTTGCCCTTTGACGATCGCTCGAGCCGCTCTCCCAACTCCTTAAGAAACTCGACGCAAACGCCGCACGTCATTTGCGCTTCTTTTGACAAACCTTTGCCGTCTTGGCCAAAGAGAACGCATCTGTGCACGCCACCCTTCTTCACCCCTTCTTTATGCGTGCCGTGAACGCCGCATCGCAAGACGCGTTCCACGTGAGCGACGGCTTCCGCCTTCCATTTCTTCGCCGCAGCCTCAGCCGCTTCCTTGCGTTTCATCTCCGCCTTGAGGGCATTTTCCTTTGCCCGCTGTTTCTCTAGTCGGCTCTTCTCTTTCGCCGCCCGAATCGTGCGCCATTCTTCGAGTTCCTTCTTGGCACCGGCGAACCAGAAATGCGCGACGACGCACGCGAGTGCGACGACGACGACGGCGGTCAACACGCCCCACACGAGCGCCATTCTCTTCTCCCTCGGGCGTTTCATCTGTTTCATAAACTTCTCTTCGTTGTGGTCGATGGCGCACGTCGATAAGAAATCGGCGCGCGACGCCTGCTTCGCATTCTCCAACAAACGCAGTACTTCGTCGTTCCCGAATTTGGCAGCCAAATCCGCCGCCGTGGCGCCGGGCAGGACGCTTCCTCGCTTACGAGTCCTCGCACAAATTTGAGCGCCGGCGTTCACTAAAGGCGCCACAATTTCTGCTTTTCCGCTAATCGCCGCGACGTGCAGCGGGCTGTATCCCTCATCATTCATCGCGTCCACATCGGCGCCCGCGTTGACGAGCGCGAGCGCAGATCGGCGCTCATTCACGCGATGTAACGGCGTCCTGCCAACCCTATCCCGCGCATCGCAATCCGCCCCGCACCCTAACAACGCCTCCGTCGCCCACCCATCGCCTCTATCGCACGCCAAGTGCAACGCGTTCGACCCGTCTCCGCGTCTCGCGTTTCCATCCGCGCCCTCTCGCAACAAAACCTCAATCGCTCCACGTTGCGACGCTTCGTGCAACGGCGTCGACCCGCTCGCATCCCGTGCGTTCGCATCCACCTTTTTCGCACCGAATTCAGCGTGCGCACGGAAAATCTTCGTCAAACACGCGTCGTGACCGTACTTGGCCGCCTCGTGCGTCGGCGTACGTCCGTCTCTCGCGCGCGCGTCGCATTCGGCGCCTCTCGAAACCAAAGCCTCAATACACCCAACGTGTCCGTTCGCCGCCGCGTAATGCATCGCCCGACGTCCGTCTTCTTCACACGCGTTCATGATCGCCCGTCCGGCGTCTCCACCGTCGATCACTCGCAATATCTCGGCGACGTCGCCTCTCGACGCCGCTCGCGCCAGACGCGCGAAAGCGCCTCGAGCCTCCTCTGAAACCACAACTTGAGAAGATTCAAACCCCCCATCCGCGGTGTGGTACGTCCTCTTACGATGAAAAAGCCCACCCGACGTCGATGGTTTCATTCCCGCGTCCATCGGCGGTCGTCGCGCGACGTCGACGAGCGGGACGCCACGAAACGACGGCGTCAATGGATTCAAAACTGTCCGTTCAACGACCCGCGCATCCGTCACCGGTGATGACGTCGCGATACCACCACGGGAGGACGCGACGACGTTCGGGACGTCCTCGTTCGTTCGACGGCGCATCGCGGATGCGCGTCGTCTTTTTCCGCGCGGCGTCGCGAAACCGACGGCGAGTGACGCGCGCGCGCATTGATGGATTGATTTGAACAAGATGCGCTCTGGAAGATGAAAGGTCATTTTACTTTCTTCAACCTTTTATCGATACAACGGCGGCTAGGGCTATTTTTTACACTCGCGCGCAGGGGAAACCTACGCTATGGTTTCGTCTTCTTTGTCGTCGTCTCTCTCTCGCCGTCGGTGACGCGACGCGCGGGGATCAGCGACACGAGCGCGCTTCGCCCGGCGCCTCGCGCGGACGGGAGCGAGCAGTCCACGGCGGCTGTTTCCCACGCCGACGTCCCGGCGAACGCGTGGACGACGCTCCGGGGTAAATACTTGGCGAAATCCGGTAAAACCCCATCGTTGTTTTCACCCGCACCCACGGGGGGTTTGCCCACCATGGTGACGACGACGTCGCACGAAGCGCGTTCGCCCGCGAGGGCAAAGACGACTCGAGCGACGCGCGAGCGTCGAACGCGCGACACGGATGCGTTCCACCACGCCCCGTCGTGCGCGTAATCCGCTCCGAGGGCGTCGGTGAGACGCGCGTCGGTGTCTATCGTGGAATCACGCGAGGCGAGGCGACGGGCGACGGTGTACAGGATGTAATCGTCGACGGCGGCGTCGATCGCGACGAGGGTGCTGACGGCGATGAATGTGCGAAGAAACGCACCGACGACGCCGGGTGACCGGGCGGGTTCAGACGTCGAGGGCGAGGACGACACCGAGCGTCGCGTTACGGGGCGACTGACTGTGCCGGCGGCGACGCGGGTGAGAGCGTCGACCGCGGTTCGGCGGAGCATGTGGACGCCGAGGCGAGGTGTGAGGCGCGCGCTTCGAGCGACGAGCGCCAAAGGCTTTGATTGTAATCGTACATCCATTAACAATACGGCGGCTATCCGCTACGTTCTTCACGAATATGACTAGCAACTCAACTCGTAGACGTGCACGGCGTTGTCGTCGGCACACGAAGCGAGAACGTCACCGTCGGAATTTGGCCGCCAAGAGACGACGCGGACGACGGAACCGTGACGGTCTTCGTCGGCGACGCGCGCCGAAAGAGACCAAGCGCTCGCGTCGAGAGGTGATGTGTGCACTTCTATGGCGCCATCGTCGAAACCAACGGCGAGTCTGAGCGTGCCGTCGGAAGATTTGGAGCAAAAGGCTATGGACGTCGGCGCGGCGGAGAATTTGGGAAGCTCGCAGACGAGTTGACATTCTTCATCTTCGCCGGCGATGCGCCACGTCTTAACCTTCTTGTCTCTTCCAGCGGTCGCAAAGATTGTTCCGCAGGGTGCCCAGGCGGCGGCGTAAATCTCGCGATCGTGAGCCTTGAAGCGCGAGACGAGTCGCCAACCGTTTTCGTCAAATGCTCCACGCGGAGCGTCCGCCGAGCGCGGCGCGAAGAGGCAGACGTGTCTGTCGCGACTCGCCGCCAGGAGACAGTCATGTTTCGCCGTGGATGGGGTAAACGCGAGCGCCGTCACCGTGAGCGTCGCGCCTTCGAGCGTTCCGAGTGGTTTCCAGCTTTGATTACGCGACCATATCCAAATGCTCGCCGCCGCTGAAGTGAGTGCGCTCGAAGCAGAGGCGATGAGATCGCCCTTACAGTGGGCTGCGACGGCGCGAATCTCGTTCCCGTGTCCGTACAACTTGCGAATCTCAGGCCAGAGCGTCGCCTGCGCGAGAACCTCTTCGAGCGGCGGGCTATAGAGCGACTGAGGCGTGATGGCCTCGACGCCGCGCGCGTTGTACTCCTCCATCAAACCTTGTTGCTCGGCAGCGGCGCGCAAACCAGCGACGTCGCTCGGGAGCTCCTCCGTATCCGTACCTCGAAGAGCCTTGTTAGACAGTCCGAGTGCCGGAAGTTCGGCGCCGAGAGATTCCATGGAGAAGGTTTTCGCCTTGGCGAGCGCCGTAGCAGATGCCTCGTCACTGTCGCCCAAACTGTTCACCATGGTTCCTAAGAACGTTCCAGGCGCCTCGAAGACTCGAAGCACCTTTTCATCACCACCGCTGACGTACGTAATCGTGCCAGTATCTGCGTCTTCCTCGGGCATTGTCGCGAAGCACACGATGTCGTGACCGTGCACTTGCGGTCTGGCGATTTGTCTCCATCCGCCCGGTCCGGCGCCTCTCCACGGCGCGTGGATGCGCGTCGTCTGATCTTTTCCGCCAGACATGAGCCAACGCCCCGCGGTATCCCACTGCAAGCACGTCACCTCCATGGTGTGGCCAGAGTTACCGGTGATGGGCTGCCACGAGCCATCCTTGGCGGTAAGCCACACGTGTAATGCGCCGCCGTGACTATTCGCCAGGATGATGTTACCATCCGGGGAGAAGGAGGCGCCGTAGTATCCAAGGCACACCGCGGCTGCTTCACCTAGAGAAGAAGTAGCCATCCACAGCTCGCTACCCGCCTCTTCACGAGTGGAAGGCACTCCCGTGGGAGACCAGAGCATGAGCGATCGATCCATGCTCGCCGTCATGAGCACCATTTTCGACGGATCAGGATGCCAAGCCACGGACATGACCCAATCTTCGTGCCCGATGAGTAAGCTTTCTAACGATGTTTTAATTCTATAACCCACGAGAAGCGCGCTCGGTGGGTTCGGTGGCGCTGCGAGACGCATGAACGGTGCAACTTCCTTGTCGCTTGCATCGTTTTGAGCGCCGAGTGCCACCGTCTGAATTCTCCAAACTCTCGAGCTGCGGTCCTGACTCGCCGTGGCCAGAAAGACGGCGTCATCGCTCCTCGTCGGTGCGAATGAGACCCCTCGCACCCAATCCGTGTGTCCATCCAGCATTCCACACGTCTCAAACGCGACGACGCCTGTATCACTCGTCGCGAGCGCGGTGAAATCGCACGCGTACACGCGCACTCTTCCATCCACGCAGCCAACCGCCATGATGTACCTCGATGCGACATCGTTGACCGCGTCGTGCCCTGGAGCCGGAATCAAATCCATGCACAGCGGCGTCGACGCGCTTGGAAACGACACCCGACCAACCTCTTGCGCGGCGCGCTCCTCCTCTTCGCGCCCATCATCCGCGCCCAACCTCCAAGCAATCAAATCCCCATCATCCGCGCACGTCAGCACCACGATAACACCATCGCCACCAACGCTCGCCCACGATGCGTCTCGCACCGGCCCTTTCGCGTGCGATCCAACCGCCGCGCCCCGTCGTTCTCCGCTCGTCGTCGTCGCCCGCTCGCATCGCACCCTCCCCGCCGAATCACCGCTCACGACCCACTCCCCGCACGCCGCGACGCACCGCGCGTCCGCGTACGCCCCGGTCGCGCCGCCGACTCTTCGCGTGCGCTCCACCCGCGCCCCGCGCACGTCGTACTCGTGCACGCCGTCACCGCCGCAGTAGAACACTTTTTCACCATGGTTGATTGCTTCGTCGCCACCGTTCGACGCCGCGTGCGCTCCGCCCGCGTCCGCCGCGAAAGCCACGCAGCGAGGTCCGCGGTTGACGCCGACGCACGCGTACGCCCGTCGCATCGCGCGCGGCGTCGTCCGTCGTTCGTCGCTCGTCGTCTTCTGGCGTCGGGCAGGACGCCGACAGCGCCCGCTTGTAGTATTAAAATGAAGAATTCGCCATCAAATCATCACTACAATATTTAGAGAAACTGTAGATACCCTAACTGATACCCAAAATACGTTTGTGGAAATCGATAGGTTGATCATGACACACACTTGTATGTACAAACAGAATGTAGGTTTTAGAACATAAAAACTACGATCCGACAACGACATCGCGACCGGCGGCTGCGCGAGCGTCGACGCGAACGACACAACGCGACGATATAAACGACGTAATGG
>Ga0255762_10000107_pt1 | contig 68835 bp, 70 predicted proteins | sample 101ome_16_FD_179962 | JGI IMG/M metagenome (GOLD analysis project Ga0255762, IMG submission 179962) | Coastal salt marsh microbial communities from the Groves Creek Marsh, Skidaway Island, Georgia - 101401AT metaG (version 2) | ecosystem: Environmental > Aquatic > Marine > Intertidal zone >...
CTTTCACAAAAAAGAAGAAATATGCGATGAATATGCTCCTGTAGACCTGAGAAATCCATCCTTTGTTTCTTTATGCATGCATGCGCCAGATCAAAAGTCGTTAGATGATAGTGAAAACGCATTTGACGAGGTATACAATTTGGCAGCAGATATGGGTGGAGCAGGATACATTTTTTCTGGAGATAATGACCTGCAGGTTATGTCTAACTCATCAAAGATTAATTTGAATGTAGTTGATAGCGCTGTTTCTTTTAACGTCAAAAAAATATTTTTTTCTAGTTCGGCTTGTGTTTATCCAGAGCACAACCAGCTTGATCCAGATAATCCTATCACGGAAGAAGATAGTGCTTACCCTGCAAATCCTGATTCAGAATATGGTTGGGAAAAACTTTTTTCAGAAAGACTTTATTTATCTGCAAACAGAAACGAAAATCTAGATGTAAGAATCGCTAGATACCATAATGTGTATGGACCAAATTGTTCTTGGAACGATGGGAAAGAAAAAGCACCAGCCGCAATATGCAGAAAAGTCGCTGAAAATGACAAGGTGGTTGAAGTATGGGGAGATGGCGAACAAACCAGATCATTCTTATACATAGACGATGCCATTGACGCTACAATTGCTTTCATGAGACAAGACAAGCATTTAGGTCCTGTTAATATTGGTTCAGAGCAAATGGTCACCATCAATGGACTTGTAAATACAGTTATGAGCGTTTCAGGAAAAAAGTTAAAAATAAAACATATAGATGGGCCTTTGGGTGTTAGAGGAAGATCCTCCGACAACAGACTAATATCTGAGTTGATAGGATGGAAACCTCAGTACCAATTAAAGGATGGAGTACAGTTGACCTATGATTGGATAAAAAAGCAGGTTGGTTAATTTACTATCTTTGTAGAAAATTCTGTAGATGGCAGAGACTACTGGACTAAAGACTGTTACAAGACTTAGAAAATACATAAATGGTAAGGCAACAACTGAAACGAAGGTAAATCAATCTTCTGACCCAGATTACATTGAGCCTTATACAGATACTAGGTCTTGCCCTCTATATGTGTACGATGTGCCCACGCCAGCTCCTACACCAGCTCCAGCGCCTGGTACTACTCCTACACCGACGCCATCACCTTCACCAACACCTGTTCCTGTTTTTGTTCCACAGGAAGAGCCTATACCTGATCAGACAACTTGTAATCCTTGTGTTACCTTAGATGTAGCTAACACAGAATGTGCTGTGTATCTTATCACTAATAGAGATCCTGTTCGCACATCTTATTTCCAGATTACAGACTGTTCTACTGGTCAAAAGGTTTCAAAAATAATGTATCCAGATACAGATAGGGAAATGGAATCTCTTACTGAGCCTTTCTTGAATAGTGGAGCAGAAATAGACGTAGAGTTTGTAGAATGGGCAGATGGTTTTTCAGACGTAGATATAAATAAAAATCACTACGAAACGATAAATTGCTATAATAACAAAGAAAGGAGAATAGTGAGAACAACAAGACAATTAAACAAGGGTCAAGTTGTTAAGACTGAAAATAGTTCTTGTTGTTGGGAGGTCAGGGAACAAGTTTCTCCTCAGCAAGCTCATAACGTTATTATAAACTCAACTACTCCTATTTATAGTGAGTGTTCTGAGTGCTGTACAGATCCAGCAGTCGTGCCAGATAAATCTGCGGTAATTACAGGAACTACTTCCATAAATGTTAATTGTTCAAATAGCGTAAATCAAACAGGAATATTCAATGTCGAAGCTGAAGGGGAAGTTGAAGTTAAAATAGAGGTGGATGTTACGACAGGTGAATACGTTTATGCTACAGGTAGATTGTTGTTGAATAATGCAGGTATTTACACACAATATGTGTCATTCCCATCAAACCCTTACGGATGGCCTCCATATGTTATTAACGGTAGAGACCAATCTGGACCAACTATTGAAACAAAAACAATAACGTTACCTGTTGGTATTTACAAGTTACAGCTAGAACCATTAGACTGTGCTTCAGGAGCATTCGGTACAGCTACATTAAGTGTAAGAATATTATAATATGGCTAAAACATTAACATATAAGAAATCGGTACAAGGATGGACATCGTTTTATTCTTATGAACCAGAATGGATAGACAATCTTAATGATGAATATTTTACTTTCAAAAATGGACAAATATATGTGCATCATAAAGATGATAATGACAGAAATACATTTTATGGTGAATCTTACGACACGAGGATTGAATTCGTTAATAACGAAGGGCCTTCTGAAGTTAAAATGTATAGGGCTGTAAAGACTGAAGGAAACAGTAAAAATTGGGATGTTTTGGTTGACAGCGATATTGAAAGCGGACACATAAAAAAAGAATCTTTTGTTAAAAGAGAAAACATGTATTATGCGTACGTTAGAAACAATAACGATGAGGTAGACACGAAAAAGCTCACTTTTCAAGGAATTGGAGTTTGCACAAGCGTTTCCTCTGACACTATAAATTTTTCTGATTTTTCAGACTCTACATTATCCGTGGAGGACAATATTTACAAAGCAACTGTTAATGAGGAAACATCAGAGATTGGGGATATGACTCTTGTTGGGGTTGTTGAAAGTATTAATTTGAATTCGATAACAATTAAAAATATATCGTCTATGCCTGTTTCAGGTGATTTTATTATGTTGGGTAAAAATCAAACCTCCGAGTCGGAAGGAGTTAGAGGGTATTACACAAAGTACACCATGACAAACTCAAGCACATCGCCTATTGAGCTATATGCTGTAGACTCTGAGGTTACTAAGAGCAACCTGTAAATTTTGTATATTTGTTAAAAATTATTTAGTATGGATCCTTTCACATTAATTAGTACAGGTATGGCTGTCGCAGGAAGTGTGGGAAAGCTCGTTGATGGTTTTCAACAAAGAAAGCTTGCAATGAGAAAACAGATGGAAGCTGAAGTTGCTCCACTGCCACAAAATCCTTATGAAAAAGGAATTCCTCAAGAAGACTTAGAGCAGCGAAGAGAAGATATCCAGGCGATGAGATCCGAAATGCAAGACACTTTGAGACAAGCAGGCACGAGAGCAGTCATTGGAGGTCTTGGAAAAGTCGCTGAAGCAGGTATTGCAGGTATGGCAGAGATAGGCGCAGAAGCAGAACAAAGAATGTATCGAAGAGATATGGATATCGCTGGTCGTGAAGCTGATTATGGTGATTTTGAAATGGCGCAAAAAGCAGCTAAGATATCAGGAGCTAGCGAAGACATGGCTGCAGCCAGACAAGATATATATGGTGCTATTGGAGATCTTTCTCAAATCGGACTTGGTTTGGGTCTTGGACAAGAAGAACAAACAGCAACTACAACTGGAAGCGCAGGCAAACAAAGAAAGCCTTTTAACCAAACAAAGCTCGGCCAAACTTTTAAGGGTGAGACGAAGTTAGGTGCTGCAATAGGAAGTATATTTAAGAAAAAAAGTTAATAAATGGCTAATTCCAGAAGAGGTTTAGGTGGGGTTTATAGAAATAGAAACCTATTCGACTACAGTACCACAGGGGGGCCGATACAAGAAGATTTCGGTGAATTTGGAAAACTATACCTTGATGGCGTTAAGCACATTGAAGAGGTTAAAAGATCTGTAGATGCTCAGGTTCTGGAAAGAACTGATGAAGCTATAAAGCTTGCAGACGCACCAATAACAGGAAACGAGCTTTTTGATAGAGGAGCAGCAGATTTAATGTCTAAAGTTAGAGAAGACATTTATTCAGCTAAAAGCAGAATAGGAAAAGACGGCTTTACTGTTAATGATTATAATCAGCTATTAGCAAAAAGCATGGGGTCTGCAGCATCGTTCACAAAACTTCCACAATTTTATAAAGATACAAGAGATGCTATCGCAGAGAAAGGAGACGAGGTTTCTGGAGCTCAATTATCTATTTTGGACTACAATCTAGGAAAGGTAATGGGCAGAGGATCTGTAAACTCAATTTCTGTAAAAGACGGATCTTATGTTATAGATAGAGGTGAGAGAGACGAAAAGGGCAATCCTGTTTGGGTTTCCACAGACATTAAAGAATTCGTTTCTAGTGGCCCAGAAGACATTGCAATGTTCAACAAGCTTGATGAGGCAAAAACGTTTAGAGATATATTTGTAAATAAAAACAAAGACTTTCTTCCTCCTGAATTATTGGATTTAGATGATGCGAATGCAACCGCAGTAATAACTGGTCATATAGTAGATACACCAGAAAATTACAAGAAACTAAAAGAAACTTTCGTAAATGAAATGAGTAAACATGATATTGTTTCTTATCTTCATGATCATATGGGGTATGAACCTGGAAGTGGTTCTGGAAAAACATATAGGGTTTCTAATGGATCTGTAGTTTTTGATCCAGAAAACAACGAGGAAGATGCTAGAAAGCTTAAAGAAGTTAAAGATAGTTTCTCTCAATACCTAGATGAGACTTTCGGAGTTGAAACAACTAAAAATGCACAGATAGTTAGAAAAGGCACTATAGGTGGAGGATCAGGATCTTTAGGAATAGTAAGCACCTATGGGGATGCTGGAGGCATCGTTCAAAGATCATCTATTTCTGCAGAAGATTCAGATAGTTTGGATCCTTCAGGGTATGGCAAAAAAATGAGCAATGTTGATTATGCAATGCTTCATCAGATAGGAACTAAAGCATTTTTGATGTCATCAGAAGCACAGACACCTGAAGACAAGATAAAAGGATTTAATCAATCGGTTGACGAAATTAAATCGAAATCTAATCAAGAAATCATAAATGAGGTAATGAGTAATCAACAGTTCAAGAAATCCAATCCTGATTTATACTATGTAGAAAGAGAACAGACCGTTACTGATGATAGTGGCAATACAAAAAAAATAAATGTATTGTCTCCAAGAGAAGAAAGACGACCAGAGAGCCTAGAAGACATTTACAGGGACAAGACTATGGAACAATCTCACATGTCTTTAGGATTGAACCTTTCTAAAGCTGATGTGCAAGCGGTTGTTAAAACTAATTCTACAGGACAAGAGCTGGAAAACATTAGCGGTATAACTGTCACATACAGACATGGATATACACCTAAACCAGGAGAAACAGAATTCGATTCAAGCAGAGTGACAAAAATACCAATGGGCATTAGAGTCGTTGGTCAGGCTGAATACCAATCAACACAGGTCCTGGCAGCAGGTCAGCCACAGAAGCAAAGCGCTATTACTCAAGGAGGGGTTGGTTTGGTTTCTGAAAGATCGACTACTATGTCGTCTGTTTCTAAGCCTCTTAATAAGGCTGAGGTTCAAGCTTTAACAAATCGACTTATTAAAGCTGATAAGAATTTCCAAATAAGACTGGCTCAAGCAAAACAAGAAGTAGGAGCGGCATTCAAAGACGATCCAGTAAGAATATTAATAAAGGCATTAAATATAAAATAGGATGAACGAAATCGAAAAATTGTTAAGAGAGCTTTATGCTGAGAATCCTAATGAATTCAGTAGTGCTGACAAAAGCCTTTTGTTAGAAAAATATAATTCAAGGGCTAAATCTCTTTTCATCGAGAACGCAGATGATCTGGGTGGTTTTATAGAAAGTATTGATTTCAACAAAGCGCCTGTGTCTGATCAGCAAGAAGAGGAATCCGAAAAAAAAAAGACTTTTGCGAACACTGCAGAGCTTGCGGAAAGTGTTCTGTCAGGTCGTACGGATTTTCTATACAACTCGGAACAAGAAGAATCTTCATCGGATTCAATATTTCATAAGAACAAAGATTACTTAAAAGAGTTTTCCCATCTCGTAGCTAAGGGTGAATCTAACAACGACCCTAATGCATATAGAGGGTATTATGACAAAGAAGAGAGATACAACTTTGTCGACATGCCTATTTCAGAAGTTTTAAAGTGGCAAGAAGAAAACAAAGACGATAATGGTAGGTATCGTGCTGTAGGTAAATACCAGTATATGCCTGACACCATGAGGGAAAAGATGGAAAAGTCAGGGCTCACCGAAGAAGACTTATTCTCAGAGAAAAATCAAGACATTCTGTTTTTGCAAAGCTTCAAGGACAGGGGTGGAGAAGATTTTTTAAATAACCCTGATGAATTCAAGAAACAGTTTTCTGTCGAAATGAGCAAAGAGTTCGCCTCACTTCCACTTTTAGAAGATTTAGAAAAACAAGATAAATCTCTAAAAAGAGGACAGTCTTATTACGAGAGCGGCATAAACATGGCTCAGATAAGTCCTGAAGAATATGAGAACGCATTAAATGTTTCTGCATTTTCAATAGGCGCTATAAAAGCTAGTGAAAAAGAAACACAGTACAGAGATAGCTATAGATCTTTATCAACCGAAGAGCTATTCAACAAACTCACATCAGATTACATATCCGATTTGAGTGAAGAAGAGTTAGAGGTAAAGCTAACAAAAGATTATGGCGATTTAAATTTTACATTTAGTCAAGCTGGGATGGGCATGAAGGATCAGATTGTAATCACCTACACTAGACCCAGTGATGGTGAGCAAGTCTCGTCTGGACCAATAAAGCTATCTAGAAATTTATCTCAAACTATTGGAGACGTTGTTGCTACAACAACAGCAGGGGTTGGTTTAGGAATAGGCGTTGGTTTCAATCAACTAAAAAGACCTAATACTTCGTCTTATGACATAAAAAATAAGAACGCTGCAAAGCAGATTCAGATGTTTATGAAAAGCGCTTATCAAGAGCCATGGACACAGAGATATACTCAGTTCACTACAGATCCTGTTTCTGCAATAGAGGGTCTTCATGGCGATTTGATTAAGATAGGTAATGATCAAGTAAACAGAGCAAATGCAAAGATTGACGAATTGCTATCTGCAAGAAAAGACATACCAATGTATTCAGAAGAAGCTTCTTTTTCTGCAGACCCATATTTAACGTCTAGAACGGTAGCAGGACCTGTTAAAAACCAGAAGATAAATCCTGAATACAAAGTAATACAAGATGCTATAGACGAGCAATATAAAATATTAGATGCTAGACAAAATCAAATTGACAGATTTTCTCAAGGCGTTGTTAAGATGATAGATCTTAGCGGAGGTTTACAAAGTTTTATTGATTCAAATGAAGACGGAGAAGTTTTGATAGGACAGCTTATTCAGAGCAACTTGCTTGATCCAGCAGACATAACATTACCTTCTATAATTATAAATGGTAGACCTGCTTCACTTAACTATGCAAAACAAGTTCTTAGGGATGAAACGATGAGAGACGCTTATCATAGTGGTGATTTGGATATGGTAATGGATGAGTCTAAGTTGTTTTTTGGTAGCGAAGCAATGCAGGAAATAACCAGAAAACTTACAGAACAATATGCAAGGTATTGGGACAAACAAACATATGATCCTAACTCTGTAAGAGATCGTTTTGGTTATAATGTTGAAATGGTTATGAATCCTATCCTTGGAGAAACACTAAATATTGCCACCGAAGTTCCTGCGGCTTTATTAGACTTTGTCGGTATTGCTACAGAGGGTCTTGCCAGTATAAGCGCAATGAAATATGGTGGGTTGAGTGATGAGGATAGAGAGCGCATACATAGAGGGTTCGACTCTAGGTATAAAAAACCTTTCAAATACATGAGGAATGAGGTCAAAAAAATCAGAGATTCTTATGTAGAAGATTCAGCCCCATTATCAGACCCAGAGAGCTTCAGACAGTTTGCTTTGTCATTAGGACAGACGGTTGGAGAGACAGCTCCTATTACTTTTGCATTTTTAGCAAATCCTACTGCTGGATTGGCACTTACAGGCCTTTCTGTTTACGGAGAAAGATTGAATCAGAATTTAGAGTTTTCAGAATTAGCTGAAAAATCCAAAGAGATGTATGGTTTTGTCGATAAGAGTCTTCTTGGATATAGCGGCATGTCTTACAGCAAGGCAAGAGGTCTTGCGCTAGCCCAGGCTGGTGTAGAATTTGGATTTACAAGAGCTTTCACATATAATTATTTTAGAGGCTTAAATAAAGCGGTCAAGCCTTTTGCTGAAAAAGCATCTAATGCTGAATTAATGGACATTGTGAAGTCTTACGCAAAAGGATTTACTGGCACGATGCAAGAGTTTACTACCCTAACCAAAAGAGAAGTTCTTGAAGAAGATCTAATTGCTGTTTCGTCTATGTTTATTGATGATTTAAATGGATTGACAGATTACTCCTGGGACGATTACTTTACTGCTATGAAGGATGTTGCTATTGCATCAACCGCAGCTTCTGCTGGTATAAGCTACTTCGCTCTCAGAAAGAGAAATGATTTTGCTAGAGAGATTATGCTTGATAGAGTTTCTGAGCAAATGCTAACAGAGGGAGATCTAAAAGATAGATACATATTTGCTAACATGCTTGATGCTTTAGATCTGAATGAATCACAATTAAATGATGATATAGAGATCGAAAAAAGATTAAAAGATAACCCTACAGCATATAGTCTTTTGGGTGATGTGGATGAGTTAAGGAGACTAAAAGACGACATCCTGATAACAAAAGAAAGGTATTTGGATCGTGCCAGAAAAGGGCTAAACGAAACAGATCTTAGAAATTTAGCAAAATATGATTTGGATCTCGCTTTGCTAAAGGATTCTTTTAATTCTGGAAAACAAAATGTAAATAAAGAGGGTATAGTAAATCAAGTAAAAGATATACAGAAAAAGATAGATAAAGTTCTAAAGAGACTAGACCCTGAACTAAGTTACAAAGAAAGAGCTGATGTAGCTGCAATGACAGATGAATTGTTCAGAACCGCAGCTCCTGATCCTGAAGATATACAGTTGATTTATCATAACAGTAGAAGTCTAGACGTAGTTAATGAAGGGTTAATAAAATTGCCTAACGTTCAAAAAAAGCAAAAAGGTGAAGAGGCCACTAAAAGACTTGCAGAAAATGACGAAAACGCTGTTTTTCTGACTGAACTAGAGAACTGGTCTAACGAAATATTAAGTTTTGATGACAATGTTAGATCTAGATTCATCTTTGACAAAAGATTGTTGCCACAAAAGGGTGAAAGAAGAATGGAAGATACTCCTATTGAAAGAGAAGTTCTTTTTTCTCAAAACATACCTCTAAACAGAGACAATGGATTGAGAGGTATTGATTTGTATCTACCAAAGATGGATCCGTCTGATAGATTTTTCATCATGAATTCTCTTACTGAAGACTTAGCTGGAATGCCTGATGTGCTTAAAGAAAAATCTGTTAGTGAGTTGGCAAATAAATATGGGGTTCCCATAAGACTCACACATTCAAAACAATCTCATTATCAGGTTGAAGGAATGTATAAAGCAGGTGAAATAACTAAAGATCAGTTTGATGTTTGGAGGTCTTTTGAGAGAACTGTTTATCCTGATAATGCAACAGCAGAGGATTACGCTGCTTTTGATAGAATGTCTGTTAGAGAACAAGAATACTTAGCCCCAGTGTCTGATTTTGACAAAGAAATGAGATCGACTGCTGACATTCTAGTAAATTTAAGAAGTACTTTTACGAATCCAAAGGTTGGAATTGATCCATCAAAAAATGTTTTTGTTGAAAACAGTCAAGAGATATCTGATATTATTTCCTATTTGAGAAACAACAACGAAAAGACTAACATTTCTCCTGAATACGCTAGAAGAATAAAATCTTTTATGAATGGTATAAATAAGGAAGGCGAAGGTTTTAATGTCGAAAGAAGTGGTGTTGTTTCTTTAGCGAATTATTTAAGAGGAGACCTTATAGCGAAAAAGATTGCTCTAGCAAAACCTACCGATGTAACAGGGAAAATAATTCCTTTAACTGTTCTAGAATCTTGGTACAATATTCCTGGTCTCAGACTCTCTTCTGTAAATCAAGCTATTAGCATGATGTTGAAGAACGGTCAGATGAAAATGCCTCTTTTAGAGCTTTCAAATAAAATGAATGTTGCTATTAGCCAGTCTCTACAAGGGACACAGGCAGATATAGATGAGTTTAATAACTTGATGTTTCTTGATGGTCAGCTAACCGATAAAAGAAAACAAAAATTCTTTTCAAAAGAATCTCAGATTGAAATTGGTATGCTGGGATATTTAGGGAAGTACACCAAGGCTGATTTAAAATCCGAAAAAACAGAAGAAGATAGGCAAGAACAGTTTTTGGCTAGAAAAAAAGAGCTACAACTTGCAATTGAACAGACATATGGTAAGGACCAGACTAAAGAAGGAAAGAAGCTTTATGATATGCATAGAAAAATCTTTGATAGATTAGTATCTAGGGCTTCTACATATGGTGATGCTCAAAATAATGCAGGTAAAGATCAGCAAAAGGGTATCGACTTTTTGAGAGATGTGTTTAGAAAAGACAAAGACAGAATTGCATCTTTTATGAGACACCATCTTGGAAAAGAACCAACTATGTGGGAAGAGTATGTACCAACTATTTTTGACCAAATCGTAGCTAGCGATGGTTCTTCTGATATTGAATCTTATTTTAATTCATTGCCTGACATGTATAACGTTACATCAGCAACAGTTCCGTCTAACCTTAGAGAAGCAAGAGTTGATGGTACGATATCAGGTAGGCTGCCATTAGAAAACTTTTTTAGGCTAACCTTAAATACCTATAAAAATTCAAGAGCTTACATGGACGTTAGACCTCTAATGGATCAGTTCGAAGGAGCTATTGACTCTAAAAACTTTTCTGATCTTTTTGATCAAACAACAAGGAATAGAATTGTAAAAGGCAAGATGGGTTCTGATTATGATTTTATGGTTGATGTACTTAAATCAAAAAACAAAAATATTGCCACATATCTATCCTCTCACGGATCAAAAGAGCCATTAAAAAGAGATGTAGGATACTATGCTAGCAACCTTGCTAGACTAGCAACAAAGACGGCAGGAGCAGCAAGGCTTACAACTCTTGATATGCGATTGAAACAGGGTTATTCTGCTATGTTCGGACAACTTCCTGTTCTTGGAAAAGAAGCCGCTAGTTTTTTAACAAATAGAATTGCAGAGTTTACAGCATTTCAGGGTCAACCCAGAATGGAAGCTAACAGGTTCTATCAAGCCGTTTTAGATCAAAGTCAGACTAAAACAAGGGGCGGAGATACTGCGTTCGAAAAAGGATTTATTGAAAGAGCAGCTATAGAAGATCCTTCTTGGATGTTGCCTAAATTTAGTAAAAAAGTGGGCGATGGAATCGACTATGTTACTGATGGTCTTTTTGAAGGACTATTGGCAAGTACAGATAGATATGCAGGTAAATCAACTTTCTTGGCTCACTACATGGATTATGAATACAAAAACAATCCAGATGTCAGAGACATGAATAACGAAGAATTCTGGGAGTATGCGTCTAAAAACATAAATACAAAAGCTATAGCACATGCTGACTTTGAGGTTGAAAGATCACAAACACAAGGAGCTGCTTGGGACCTAGGTACTGTTTTTGGAGGCGTTAATGCTAGCGAAATGGTAAAGGTTTTCTCTAGAGTTGCATTTATGTTTGGTAGGTTTGCACAAAACAGAAAAGTAGGTATAGCAAATGACCTATCTATTTTAAATGATACATATGCTTCTAATTCAGACAAGGCCAACGCAAAAAGGAGACTAGCGTCTGCAGCCACAGAAATAGGAGTTTTCAAGGCATTGACCCCCATTTTTAGCATCATGACAGCAGAGCTTCTTACTCCACTTATATCAAGTTTAGTTGGATGGGATGATGATTTTGATAAATATCTAAGTGAATGGACAGATGTTATTGGGTATGATAATGCAGATGAGGTAACTAAATATAAGTTAGACCTATATAATTATGAGAGAGATTTGGTTAAGGAATCTGTAGGTGGGCTTTTCGAAGGCATGCTTCCTATTCCACTTCCTTCAGGCGTAATAGACATAGGTACAGCATTAACAAACAATGCTTTGAAAAATGCTGGTATTGTAGACGAAGATGTATTCAACATATATAATAGAAACATAAGAGGGTTGGGCTCTGATCTTGAGCCAATCTCGCAAGAGACTTTAGGAACATACTTAACCACTCTGTTTGGTATATATGAATTAACGATGGAAGACGGTATAAACCTTTATAATGCTGGTGTTTATTTTGCAAATGAAAAGATGCCTAAGTTTGGAACGCTAGGAAAAGATCGATATGTAACAGAGGGAGCAGAAAAAGCAGCCGCAATATTGCATTTGATCACTATAGCAAACGCAGTGATCCCTTCTGGTGATTTAAGAAGATTACAGAGAGGTTTAAGAGGTGTTCTTGAGAGAAAATATTTGACCACAGTTCCTCCAGTTAGCCTTAAAAATGAAGGAACAACTCCTGTGTTCAAAAAACAAGAGAAGCCTTCTAGAACAAGAACAAAGAATGAAATAAAAAACGCAGTTGAAATGAATGAACTGATTAAGAAGACTCTAAATCAGTGATTTTATTATTTTAATGACCTCTGCGCAATCTTTTTGATTTCTTGGCATCAAAAGTGCAGCTTTTATGTTTTCATCCATTAGATGCTTTTTAAATAACTTCCATCGAAGGGGAAAAGCTTCGTTCGGATTTCCTTTGCATTCTATGATGAATCTAGGTGGGTTATTTCTATCGATAAAATCTGGTGTATATTTGATTGGAAGCACCTTTTTATTGCCTCTATCGTGCAACTCTTTTCTGGTCTTAGTTTTTTCGTAACTTGCAGCCTCAAAATCAAACCCCTTAACTATTTCATATGTTTTACCTTCGTAGTCTACTGCTATTTTTTCTTTGCACAGCAGTTTGTACATGTGCATTTCTAATTTGGAGGCAAATTGTATACCTTTATAATTTACTTTTGATGATCGAGTTATTTGTCTATTCTTTGGCTTCCTTCTCATAGTTTTACTCTTTCATATTCCGAATTGTCTTCATCCATCCACTCGTTGCAGATTTCAGCAACCATTTTATGATATTGATCTATAGGCAAACCCCATTTCTTGTGATTGACGACACATATATCTGGTCTGTCTTCATATATTTCACAGGTATTATCCTCTTTAAGATGCGTGCAATGGCCTTTCTCATTTAAAGATAATCCGTGTTGTTCTATTTCCTCTTTTGGTAATATGTTTAATCTTCTGCAGCAAGCACCGCAGGATGTACATGGGAATTTACTCATCTATATCTATTACGTAAAGTATACCTTTGACTCCAGACTGCTTAAATAGATCTTTAGCTTCTTCTTCGTTTTTAGCAAAGACACATTCATCTTCAGTCACAGGCTCAATACCATCTACTGTTCTAATCTCTCCAGTACAAGGTACGTATTTTTTAAAACTATTGATGCCGTTCCAGTAAAGAAGTTCCCTTAGTTCCTGAAAAAAACCAAAAGAATGGTGTAGATATTTTACGGCCTCCATTATGGTCATTTCTTCTTTATTGACCAGTCTTTTCACTTTGCCATCTTTATAATATGAGATATAAGTTTCCCCATGGGAAACCAAATGAACATACATGTAGTGATCGTCAAGTTTATCGAGCATTCTGCTAGCCGAAAGAAACTCGTAGTACATGAATTCCTGTATTGTTGTTAGGGTTTTGCTATAAATGATCTTGTTGTACCTCATGCTGTAAAAATACGAAAAACTCCCACCAACTATATTTGCTGATGGGAGCACTAAAAACAAACAATTAATATGAAAAAAGCTATTCTAAGCTCTTGTACCAAATTACGGAAACTCCAAATAAAAACAAAAGAATTTGTAATATATGAACGGATTCTCCATCTTCTTTGAAGTCCTCTAGGTCATAATCCATGTAAGTGTCCCAGTAATTGACCCCTGCCGCAACACCATATATTGGAAAAAATCTTATCTCAAACATCTGATTCGCTATTCGTTCCACCCATCGTCCCAGAATCTTGACTGAAAGTCTCCTTGAATTCTTCTAAGGCCTTCTCGTAGCCCTCCATATTCTTCACTACCTCGTGTAGTCCTACGTAAAGCCTCTGCAAATTCTCTACAGTATGCTGCAGTGCGATCACGTTGGCTTGTGTCTGAATCCCCTTGTTCTTGATTTTTATTAGTTCTGTTTCTTTCATTATGCATGATGATAGTGATTACAAATCGGTTTTGTTGAAAAACAAAATTCGTATCAAATATACGATACAAACAAACGAGGTCAAGAAGGTTATAAACTCTACAAATTTTAAAAACATCAGAATAAATGTGTAAATCTTGCTATCTGTCCGAATTGCTTTTCATGAATAAAACCCTCAACAGCTTTAGGGGCGTGTTGATAGCCCTTTCTGTGGTGCCAGGAGTCAGTTCCAGATGGTGATCTAAGAGCTTCGACAGTGACGCCAATAAAATCTTTAGACATCTTATGATGTATGTGATGTATGTATACATATCTGTTTTTTGCAGCAGACCAATCGTCTCCAGCTTCTTGCGCCATCAACAAAGGCAGGTCTTGCGTTTTAGCTCCATCTCCATGAGTTGTGCCTATAAGGTTGTTGTGGTATCTGAAATACTTTCGGTGAGCTATAGACGTGTCAAAGGTTATGTTTTTACACGTGTTATACCACGATCTTATAGAATCTGATAAAAAGAACCCACTTTGATAGTCGTGATTTGATGGATTAAACATAAAGTGTACGTCAGCTACCTTCAAAAGCTTATCTAAAACATTAACGTATAATTTCTTTGCTGTAAGAAAGTTCTCGTACCACATCCCATCAGTATCCTGTGGTGTTCCACTTGTAGTAGTTCTTTTGGGTGTGTCGTAATGAAGAATATCGTTACCTGCAACAAACAATATTTTATCAATATTGAAGCCAGAGGATTTCTCTAGGATTCCATCAACACCATCAAGAACCCTTTGTACTGCAATTTGTGAATTGTAATCCTCGCCTGTTTCGAATGAAGAAGCTAGCTTCCCAATGTGTATATCAGCAGGATCAATAACAAGTAAGCAATCATCAGAATTGTTTTCTCGTTTAATCTCCTCATATTTGAACGTATGATTTTTAACATCTTCTATATGATCTTTGAGCATCTCTTCGAAGCTCGGTCCAACTTTGCCTGGCTTAAAGTTTACACTCCAATGCTTACCTTTATACCATGCCTGTCCAACAGTAGATGGATCAATACCTACTGTTTCACATTCCTGTAGTAGAGCAGGGTTTTCTTCTTTAATTTGCTGTCTTTGCAAGAAGTGAGAAATGGATCTTCTTAATTTCTCTACTGTGTATGTTTCACTTAAGTGAAACTTTTTAACACACATACGAGCTAAAACAGTCTTATTGGTAAACCCTTTTTGATAATACTCTAAAACATATTGTTTGATTTCATCATTCATTATTGTCGTGCAAGAGTTTTCTAAGCTCTTGAAGTTTAAAAATCATTCGGTTTATTTGATTTTTTGCAGTATCAAAATCGCTTTCCATGATAGACTCATACGTGTCCGTAGACATCTCATTGAGATCATTGAAGTAATTTATAATAAATGCACCGAATTGTTTCATGTTACAAATTTAGCTCTTTTTCCATCATGTGCGCTTCCAGGATATATCCGTCCATAGGACTTATTTGCGCAATAGCTCTGTATATCTTTCTGCTGTTTTTTCTTGTTTCTTTTTTTTCTGTAGAGGTTGAGTCTGTGCCAAGCTGAGTATAAGCTGAAGCATCCATCTCTAAAAGAGTGTCCACTTTTCTTTGTACTGACCATGTTTTGTAGCCTAGTATTTTTCTGATTTGTTCGTCTATTAATTTCATAAGAATTTTTTTAGGTTAGGTGGGTAATAGTTTTTTCCCTTCAGCACCTTGCCATCCTTTCTTTTTAAAACCTTACCGTTTTCTAGTTTACTCATATTGCTCTCATGTACCTCAACAAACATGTCTTCAAAAACATCCTGTAGTCCATGGGCAAGCACGATGCCATTTAATATATATTGCATGTCAACTACCGCATCAGCAATTTCAACAATATCATTGTTTTTACAAGCCTCCATATATTCAGAAAGCTCTTCCTTCATCAGATCAAATTTCAGCTTGTAGTCTGATTCAGAAAGAGCCTTCGGCTTCTTGTTTATCAAAATTCCAAAAGATTTATTAAATTTTTGGACGAGTTCTATAGCATTAATTTTCATAATGCTTTTAAAGTTATATTAATTTTTACAAATCACCAAATATTTTTTGTTTTTCATATATTGTTTTGTATAGCCTCCATATTATTTCTGATGCTTCCTCACTAGACACAGCTATTTCCTTACCACGTTTAACCTTTCCTTGATAATCTAAAACAACAACATATTCTTTTCCTATTGGCTCTATCCACGCTTTTATGTCATTGCTAAAACACCAAGAACAAGCATTATACATTTCTTTCGTAGGAGCAAAAAAGTTTTTTATCTTTTTAGAAGGCATCTTCCAAGTCTTTTACAGTTTCATCTATAATTTTCGTCTGTACTATTTTGTTTTTTGGATTTTCTATCCAATTAGAATTGTCCCAAGTAGGCTCTCCATTCACAACTTTATCATACCTACCATTGTTGACATTCCATGCAAACATACATTCTGCATCGTTTACTCCAAGATTAGCAAACTTTACTTTCAACACCTTAATCTTTACTAGATTGCTGCTCATCCCTTCTTCTGTCCTCTCTCTGTGAACAAGTATTCCATGAGGACTCATGTCGTAAAACTCACCACCACCCTTCACATCGTAAAATGTAGGAGGCTGTAGCTTACCATCTATCTTTTCAGGCTTTGTAGGGTGTGCAACTATAATTACGAGTACATCATGTTTTTTGCAAAAGTTATCGATCATGTTAAGGTATTCATTTGTATAGTCATTAATACCTAGGTTCTTTCCATTCTTGTACCTTACTTTATTGTATGGGTCAATGACAAGAACCCTTATGCCTTTTCTTTTAACTAATTCTTCTGCCTTCTGAAGAACCTTCTCTAAATCGTAGCCATCATCGTAGTTTATATGAAAGAAGTTTTTTGATACGTGTCTTACTACTCTTTTCCACTTTTCGGATAACACTTCTTTTGAGTCTGGTCTCATGCCGTAGTATTTTCTTACAATCTTATCTACATGTAGGTACGCAGGAAAGTTTTCTGTTGATGCGTATGCTATTTTAAAACCATGCAACATATTGTATCCTACACACATCTGATCAACGAAATCTGATTTTCCAGATGAAGGGAATCCTGTGACAACAATAAATTGTTTTGTGTATGTTGTAAATATGTTGTCAAACTCCGATAGTCCAACACCAAAACCCTTCTGATGACCGTTGAGGTAAAAGTTTTCCAAGTCATCCATTACATCTTCAGCAGTCACCACATTTTCTAGCGGACATTGTGGTGCGCCAAGTATTTTTTCTTTCAGCTTTTCTGCTCCATACTTTAGTAGATAGTCATTAGCATCTTTACAGTCATCTAAATTTACAAGATAACATTTCTCTGCGCCTAGTCTTCTTATTAGTTCAGCCTGTCCTTTCTTACCAGCATCATCATTATCTACACACAAATATATTTTTGTTTTGCCTTCAAACAATTCGTAATAGTTTGTTAAGTAGTCTAGATTTAACTCTCCGTTTAGATTAAATCCATTTGGAACAGATATTACGCTATTTATACCAGCTTCTACGACAGAGGCAACATCCATTTCTCCTTCCACAATTACACAAGAATCAGAAAACCTTATGGAATCTAAATTATAGAACACTTTTTCCGCATCTTTATACATTTTAAAGTGCTTTTGTGAGTCTCTATATTTAACATTCACTAATGTGCTATCAATAAAATAATTGAAGTGTATTGTGTGTACTTCTTTATTGACCACAGGCATCCACTCAATGCCATCGGTTATTCTTAGTTTGTTTATTGTTGTCAATGATATGCCCCTGTCAAGAAACCATTTTTGTACGTTTTCGCTAGGATCATCGTACAATTTCTTTGGAGGTAATACGTATTTTTCTGTTTGATTTTTCTTTTCGTATTCATGCATTTGCAGTACGATACCACAGTGCTGACAAGTTGCAAGACCTCTATCCCAATCAAGCATCACGCACTTATCTTTTTTCTTTTTTCTGTTTTCGCTACATACAGGGCAGGTATGTGTTTTTGCTTTTGATGGAAAACCGTATTGGTTGTAGTTTTTTATTTTAAATCCATTGATTTCATTCATCTCTTAATATTTTTATTAGTTTGAAATCGAACCCTGGATGATCGTATGATTTTTTGTCTTTTGAAAATTGTAAAAAATTTCCCCTTTTTTCATGCATACCTCTCCATGTATAAATGTAAGTTTCATTCGCAGGAACAGAGGTCTCATCTATCTTTTGATACCTTACCCAATTATTAAAGTGTCCAGTAAAATCTTGCAGTCTTGTTTTTCTTATGTTGCTTGCTTGTAAATGCAACATGAATTTGTCTAATAAAAACTTTAAGTTTTCACTCGACATATTATTCTGCATACACATAGTTTCTACCCATACTGTGTTGCTAATAGATTGTTTGTAAAACATTCTGTTATTGTTTTCTGAAATCTCTTCAGTAATTATTGCTTTTTGTCTTTGCTGATAAGACTCGTAATTTAGCAGTGTTATAAGTGTAAACCTTTTTGTTGTGTCTAAATCTATTTCGCCTGTTTCAAAAAGTTTTTTTACCGAAGTTCTTGTTTGTGATAGTGAAAGACCGCTCTCCTCTGCCAATTCTCTGTATGTAGTCAGACGTTGCCCTCTTTGTACAGACATTTCGTTTTCAATACATGAAGATTGACAGGCCGTTATAATTAAGTGTAGGAATAGAGATTTTGTATTTGCGTCTTTATACCACCTCCATTGCGTGATTTTCGTATGAATTTGTATTGGCCTCTCCTTCATCTCGAAGTTTTCTTAAATACATTAATAAGATTTCTAACTCTTTGTTTTCTTTTCGTTTGTTTAGCTCTAAAATCAGATCTGTCAACATAGTTTGATAAATATCATCGTCATCACCTTTTATTTTTAAAGTCTCCCTTTTTAATTGAAATAGTTTTCCTTGAATTCCATGTTTATAACTTTTATCGCAGAACATCCTGTCTTCTACGCTTTTTACACTATGTAGTACTGTAGCATGATTAAATTCCGACCCTTCAACAAAATGAGCACTTAGCCCCCCAATGGAGGCTAAACTCATTTTTGGACATACATTCTTTATTAAATAAAAGACTTCTTGTCTAGCAAGTATTATTTCTCTGAATCTTCTTCTTTGAAATAATTGTGATGGCTTTGTTTCATACCATTCACAAACTTTATCGACTATATGAAAAGCTGCTAATATGTTTTTAGAATGGTAAGTCATCTTCAACTACTTTTGTTTCTGTTGTTGTAGGAAAAGGCGAGGCTACACTACCAACAGCATTTGCGTCTTTTGAAGGTAATTCTCTTGAAGTCTTAGGTGTGGCTCCATCAGTCCAGTATGTAGACCCATTCCCTAGCCATATTGGATCTTCATTCGGATTATCTTTATTCTTAGAGAATTTCACACTAATGTTTTGGTTGTACTGATCAACCTCGTCTTTGATTGCAATTTCTAGGTTAGCCCATTTTTCACCTTTTTTTGAGGTTGAAATTTTAGCTTGATTTTGTCCTAGTTTTGTTAAGTTGATTGAAATGTTAGCTTTAATCATGATTAAAAAAATAAAAAAATTAATAAATAAAATGTTAGTATTGTAATGCACAGTTTCATGCTTTTTTTATATGATTCCATGCTCTACAAATTGATTAGGATCTGTGTTTTTGTTTTTATACATATCCACATAATTTAACTCTGCCTCTTGGGCCTTATCTCTACCTCTTTGGTAGGTCTCATCAGAAACTTCAACAATTTTACACCTGTTAGTTCCTTTCTCTACTACAAAAAACATCATTTCATATCCAAAAAGCTCCTTGTAAATCCAAGCTTGGCTATCATAATTATATAGCTTTGCTTTAGCTGAAAATGAATCTATGTTACTTGTAGTCTTGAGGTCAATTATCTTTCCCTCTTTTTTGTTTATAATGTCTGCTTTTCCCTTCCACAAGACTCCGTTACCAAACAAATCTTTTATGTTAGGTTCCTCATATATATTATCTTTATCGAACAATATACTTGCTTTGGTTAAGCTTCGTAAATGAGACTCAATATCTCTTGCCATTTCTATTTCTTTTTCCAGCAACATAATTGAGCCGTGTTCTTCCACTGCATCTTTGTATATCTTTGTGTTTCTATTCGATGCAGAAACAAAAGGTATATCTGATTTACCGAAGAAAACAATCTCGTGAACATAGTTACCTATCAGCATTTCAGTTGTTTTTTCTGTGGTCTTGTGAAACTCTTTTGGATTTTTAGTTAACACTTGTATGTCCGAGTTCGAAAGATACTCTTTACCAATACCATTGTAGTATTGATCGTCATTTCTTAGCATCTCTATTTGATCTTTATATTCCATGTTTCTTTTGTATTAATCGTTTGTATTCGGTTTTCATACGTCTAGTCTGCATGGCTTTGATCGCATCTTCTTTCGTACCATTCAAAACATAGTCTAGTCCTTCTTGAGTCAAAAATGGTCTGTTGTCAACAACACTACCAACGGTAGCGTTACCATCATCATCTTGAGCTTGTAGCCCTAACATCGAAGCTAGATTGTATCTTCTGAAATAAGTAATAGCACTACCTACCTTTTGTGGATCTGACATCTCTGGTAGAGGTATACTGCTTTCCTCTTGAGTTTCTGTTTCTGTACATCGTAGTATCGTGTACACCTCACCGTTTCTAATCGGTTGTAAGAGCAAAATACCGTGCTTCTTAAACAAAGGTATGGTCTGTTCAATTAAGCTGTTTATATCGAAGTATTTGCTTTTGTAAAAAGGATTTGTTGCATCCTTTGATATCTTGCCTATCTCTTGTTGAACGGCAAAGAGTTTTGTTGTAATTGACATTTGATTAAATTTAGATTAAAAATACTGTTTCTTTGTCCTTTATCTTGCGCATATAGTTTATATGCCGCTCGATTTCTTCTCTTGATTTTTCTACTTTTTTAAATGCTCCTCTCGCTTGATTTAAATATAATTGATCTCTTAAATTCACCAGTTTTATTTTGGCTTCTCTCCAGGCAATTTGCCTCACACCTTTATCTACACCTTCTTCTGCGATGATGAGCAAGTCATCGCTTGATACGCTTGGGTATAGACTAGAGTTCGTATATACTATAAATATACCATTTTCATCACTATATGCCTTAATATTAAACATAAAATATGTTTTCACGCCATCACCATCCATATCAGAAGGCTCTTTCATGGTGGTTAATTCAGCCCATATTTTTTCTTTCAATCCTATGTTTTTGTAAGAAAGTCCTATTTGTGACTCCATTTATGAATAATTTTATTGCACATATTTATTATATCATCTGCTAAATGTTTCGCACAGTCGTCTTCTATTTTTTGTATAGTTTCTTCGTCTGTTACTCTTAGCATTTTTACTATTAAATCCTTTCGGTCATTTATCATTTTATCAATGTATTCATACACATCATTGAACACCTGTATGTTGTCTTTGATCATTACATCTGAATGTAAATAATCCCTCATTTTTCTGCCCTTGCAGTAATTACTATCCATTTAAAAAATTATTTAACTTACTCACATTACTTATAACAATATCGTTATAGTATTCTATATTGAATTCACAGCTATTATAATAATCCATTGCATCCTTTTTTGTTTCGAAATCATCAAATTCTACTTCAAAAACATACCATCTATCATGTTTGTCTTTCTCAACAAGGAATTTAGATTTGTTCGCTATATCTTTTATCACCATGTTTGTTTTTGTGTCTATGGAATAGACCCTAAATTCTTGACCTATCAGCAACCCCCAGCTGTCGTCATACTCTAATTTTTCTACTCTGTATATTGTCATCGCTTTAAATTTTATGTGAATATAATCATATTTATTAACATTTGCAAGTTTTTATTTAATAATTTATATTTTTTTCGAAATTATCGCCCTTGTATGGCTGGAGTCGACATCGCCCTTGTCAGTCGCCCTGATGATAGTGAAAAATGAAAACACATTTGCATGTGTTATCATTATTATAAGCTAAAACATATATAAAATATACCTATAATTAATAAAATTTGTATTATTCTACTAAGAATGTCTATTGGTTTATTTCTTCCCATTCCAATCGTTTTTACTAATTGCAGATATGTGTTTGAAAATCATATCGTAAAAGTCCGAATAACTACATTCATCACGTTTTAAAGTGAAAATATATTCACCTATTTTAAATTCTATATTGTTTATACTTGTATGTTCTTTGAAGTAATTATATAGGTTTTCCATGAATTCTGTTATTAAATAACCATTACTTTCTATAGGTATATTTATAACATTACCATTCATTTTTATCCATACATATTCATATTCTTTATGAGAAAACACAAGTTCATCAGATGTTAGTTCGTTTAAACAATCATCTATGTCACAATAACAATTTTTAAAGTCTTTTCTTGCATTATCTGGATGTATGTAATCATCAAGATATTTTATATATACACTGCTTTTTATTTCTTTGTATTTATTATCAATTTCTTCCCTCATATCACATACTAATTGTGTTATTATTACGTTGTTTTCTGCAATGCTTCTTAAAGCATAGTGTAATTGCATATGCAAGTGTGCATCAAACTTTATATTTTGTGTAGCACATATTTGCATATACATTTTTGTTACAATTTCAAGTTGATCATGGTTTTCTTTTGTAACAATACCGATATTATTTATTTTGTTTTTTATATTTTTCATACTAATACATGATTTTCTATATAACTATCTAACATTATGTGTAATACTGAATTTTGATCTGTATCATATTCTATAATATCATCACCTAATTTTATTTCTACAACATTTCCAATATTTTTTACATATCTGTGTAAAGAATCAACAAATGCAGTTTGTGTTGTACCGTTTGTGTATGGGATATAAATACCTACTTCATTTGGTGTGTTAACAGCTACAAATATTTCAAAACATTTAAATTCTTCATCATGAAAGATTAGACTTTCGCTGACATCAGCATTTGTAGCATTGTCTGTATGTATCCAATTACCACTAAAATCTTCTATAGCTTCTTCATGTAATATATTATCTCCTTCATATTCACAATATACCGCATCTTCATGATGGTAATAATCATTATCTCTGTCTGACCATACAACATCATCATATACGAATGATTGATCACTGTATTCTGAATATCTAGCACATTCACCACAATAAGAGTCACCATCTATATTGTGACAATCATCATAATCAAGTTCATTGTCACAACTATAACAAGAACCGTTACTTCTGGTATGACCATCTGTCTCACGTAGTTTGTCACCACCACCTTGGTTAGCTAAATATCCATCATTCATCATAAACATAGTATCCATAAATGGATAGTAATCAAATTTTGTTTCTATATTCACACGTACATTACGATCAATAGTACGTATTTCACCATCCTTTAGATATTGAAATGTTTTTGGACAATCATAACTTTGACGTTCTTTCCATGCATAGCCTTTTGTTTTGCAATAATCTTTGACCATTTGTATTGTACTATCTGTGCCATATATTCGATCTATAAAAGCATTCGTATCATCAAAATAGTTTTTGTTCCATATTTTTTTGTCCCATACAATAGCACGACCAACAAGTTTATCATCGTTATCAATTACAATTATCATACGTATACCATCTTGATTGTATATATGAAGATAATCTTCGCAAGATGAATATCTCATGCAACTCTGAGCTAAACTACCAGTATTATAGTCAGCATATCGACCTTTATAATACCAGTCAATTATAGCAGAATGATGTACTTCTCTAATTCTAAATGATTTGATTAACTGACTTTTTGCAATGTTTACCATTTCTTCATAATCAGCATCTGTTTTCTTATAAAGCCATGGTAATGATCGTAAAAATTTACCCCAAGTTACATTTCGATCTTCACCTTTGATTTTAACAAGCAAACTAAAATCTTTCTCATCAGTTACATTTCGTAACTGTGCATAACACATATTTTTGCTTGTTGTTTTTAATCTAGAAATGATAGTGATTTCTTTATGAAATCTAGTGTTGTGATATAAATCACACCATTTTTCATACTCATAAAAATATTTACATATAAAGTAATCTATATCATATTGATACAATGGTTTATCAGAATAATTATATTTTCTGAAGTTTTTATTACTATCGAACCAACGTTCAGTACTCATACCTAACTCTACAAATATGTCATATAATGTATAGACATCAGGATGTATATTACCAGCATTAAAACATGCATCTATAACTTTATCTGGTATATTATATAAATTTTTAAATTCAGTCAATGGTAGTCTCATCTTCAAAAAATTCTGTTAGTTCTTCTGTATACATCATGCATGTTGTACAATAATTATCATGTAACATACAACCAGGTCCACAAATCTCTTTGATTTTCTTATCAGCATTGTTATCATCTAATAAATCATAATGATCGAATGCATCATTTGTTCCATAGTATGGATCGTAATCCCATCTATAATTTGCCCATTGATTTACTCGTGCAACATCATATGAATACATTTTCTTGTTTATATCGTATAAATCATTGCAAAAGTTGAAAGTGTCAATTACATCTTCAATATTGATATATTCTGTATCAGTGTGTGGATTGTAATATCCACAAGACATATTAGCTACACACTTGTTTGTTGAATAAGCAATCTCTACTACATCAGTCATACCACCAGAAACTTCTTTTCTATTGTATTTCTGCAATACTTTTTGTATATCTTTTGAAAATTCTTTGCTATACAATTGAGTACCAGATATACTATCTACGAAATCGTTTGAGCCACGTCTATCACATTCCAGTACAAATCTACAGTCGTTAAAGAATTTGAAGTCAGCTTTGGCTGAACCAACACAACCTACTTCTTCATCTAAAAAGAATACAGCTTTGAAATTACTACGTCTTTTTAGGAGTTCTAATGTAATGTGTATACCAACCTTGTCGTCACCACCTGTACCATGTTGTTTCATAGTTTTGCCGTTAAAAGCAACTATGTTACCATCAATGTTGATTGCATGAATCTTAGCTTTAACAATACTATGCACTGTATCAATATGACATACCATAGAATCATACTTATCAGCATTACCCTTGGTCACGTATATGTTACCATATTTATCATTGGTAATTGTACAGCCACCAATGGACTGTACAACACCAACGATATAACGAGCCATGTCTCTAGTGTTGTATGACTCGGACTGAATAGTAACAAGTTTTTTTAGATTATCTACAAACTTTCTACTATTCATAACTAGACGTTTTCTGTGATTACATTAACTTTATCTGTCCCAATACAATCTGCTTGATAAATAACAGTATTGTAAAACTTGGTTATGATAGTGAGTTGATCGTGTGTAAACTCTTTGCGCATTTTTTCCCATGCGTCATCAACAGAGTTGAAACGAATCATGAAAGGAGCAAGACCTGCAACACGAATCTTGTTGCCATTTGTGTCTTGAGCAACACGGTCTTCACCTTTGTTTAAACGTCTTTCGTATTCTCTGATACGATAATAAGCATCATTGTAAGAAATTTTGAATTTCTTAGCTGTCTTACTGATACTCTTACCATTGTTTGTGTAATAGTTAAACAATGGATACAATTGGTCGTTCGTAAATTTACGTAACATAATAAATAGAATTAAATTAAACTAAACAACAAGGATTATCCTTGTATACTGTAAAAAAAGGAGAGAAGCACTGAAACTCTCCGTTGGAAAATGTGTCAGTAAAGCTGTGCTTTTTGTACTGATACTATCCTTGTAAAAGTGATAGTGATAATATGCTAAACAAAAGATTATATACTGACACATCATTAATAACTAAAAAAAGGGGCTATTCCAGCCCCTCATTCACTACATCTCTAACTTTTTCTGCTTCCGCCTCAAGTGTCGGATTGTCATCTGCAGTCAACATCGTCAACTGTGTAAATGACGCAGACAGTTTAGATTGGAAACCTCTCTCGGCTTCAACTTTTGCATCCCACAACCATACTGGAACTCTACACTCTACAAGTGCATAGTCTTTATTGTAATCTTTTTTGATTACATCCACCTGAAGTTGTGATAGTGGAAAGTAAGCTTTGATTAGATTAATTTCAGTTAACTTTTTATCGTTACTGATCTGCTCGAATACGACAGCCTTACCAACTATGGCGTCTCTGCCTTTCAACATTTTTGCGTAAAATACTACATTTTCCATGATATATAAATTTTAATTTGCGAATAAATTAGCCGTTAGATTTTGCAAGACAACTTTGTTATACATATTATTTTTTGCGACAGCAAAAAAGAAATATTATAACAGCGACAGCCGAGCCGAAGGCGAGAAGTTGGATGCTAAATGTCATGGCTGATATTTGCATTATTAAAATATATATCATGCAAAATGTCCAGTATTTTCAAAAATGTTAAAGGTAGATACGCCATCGGTAAGGCTGTTGTATTTTTTTTATCTGGAACCGTTTTTATTAACTGAAATTAATTTAATCTAACTTTAACATTACAACTGAAGGTTGTGTAATCAGAAGACAGCATTACAAAGACTATGTGCTTGCAGTGTAGCCGTTCCATTATTGTGGGTTGCAAAGTTGAATCGATATTCCAATCTGCTGTCTGTGACATTACATTTTTGTCGCAATGTACTGTAGATGAGCAAGTAGATATTTGAGCGGACAGACAAATTGTTTAATGATAGTGAATGGGTCGGCTGTGATAGCCCCACCTCAACAGGCATACAATAGCAAAAAAATATCTCGAAGCGAGCAAATGTGGACTGTATTTTAACGGCTGAATATAAAAAAGCCAAAAAATTTGAGGAATAAAACTGACTAAAGCAAGGGGGTACTGTTTCTGAACTCACTTTTCTGACAAACGGTAATGTCCTGAAACAAGAGAGAACCCAATACCTCAACGCATCTAAACCCCTTGAAAATATTGCATAAAAAAACCAGGTATTACTATATCTTCATACCTGGCTGTCCAAGAAAACAATAATAAAATCTAAATGATTTAATATCGTTTATAAATATAAAACATTGTGGCGAAAAATAAAAGTGCTATATAATAAAATAATAGGTGTGTAAGGATATTTTTTTTTCTGCCACATATTTTTTGTATATTTATGGTATGAATAACTCAGATAAGTTTTACGAGACTCTAAAAAGAGATAAAAAAGAGGGTGATGCAGGAGAGTCTGCCTTTGTAAGGTTCTTACAGAGCAAGGGTATGGTAGTTAAGGCATCGTCAGTGCATGAGAACAAAATAGATAAAATAGATTACTTTGCTTATTACAGAGGCAAAACGTTTTCTTTTGATGTGAAGGTCAAAGATCAATCTCATGTATGGCTAGAGATAAAAGGAAATTATAATTTTCCTGGATCTATATATGGTAAGTCCACTCACTTTGCTATAATTTACAGAAACATAGGGGTTATTGCAGTAATGGAGACGTCTGATTTGAGAGAATTCGTCAAGAAAAATGTAAAGAAAGTCTTCACTGATAAAACAGGGCTAGATGTTCCGTATCATGTGTTATACAGACGTCGTGGACGGAAAGACATAACTACAAAAACCAGTAGAAAACATTTATCAGAACAAATTCCTAGTTATAGAGAAATAATTGTGGTGTAGGGTTTTAATAAATTCGCCACATTTTGTATATTTGTATAAATTAAATCTAATCAAAATGACTAATATCAATGACGGCATACGAGATATGCTAAAAGAAAACAACGGCAGCGTCAGAACAGTTGCTAATCTCTTATTCTTTGAGAGAAAAATCGCAGTTAAAACTTTAAGAAAGGTTCGATCACTGATTTATGAGATTCTCATAGACCATAATGATGAGAATATCGAGCTATCCGAGAAGCAGAAAGGGATTCTGGATAAAATAGAATCTCTTGTGTCTGAGTGGAAACATGTGAAAGAGTAGATGTCGCACAAACAGCAACACAAGCAAAAACCCTTGTATCCCTTTATTCATAAGGCTTTACAGAAGTCGATGCTTAATAATCGCACAAAGTATGACACAAACTCTAGTCCTGTTGTATATAATAAATATAATACTACAGAGTATATATACAGCAAATACATAGTATATATATTATATATATATATAATAATAATAAAATAAAAATAAAATAGTTTTAATTATGATAGAAAAAAAACTTTCTTTTGATTCTGAAGCGTGGGATAAGATATTATCTGGCGTTGACAAACTAGCTTCGGCAGTAGGAAGTACACTCGGACCTAACGGAAAGACTGTAATCCTAGAAGACCAGTTTGGGAATCCACACGTCACTAAAGACGGAATAACGGTTGCAGAGAGTGTAAACCTCAGCGATCCAATAGAGCATTTAGCTATGACTGTTGTTAGACAGGCCTCTAAAAAAACAGCGCTTCGCGCTGGTGATGGCACAACATCTTCAGTTGTACTTGCTAATCACATTATCCAAAACACTAAGAAAAGTGAAATCCGCAACGTCAACCATTTCAAAATGGGAATGAATGATTGCATGGATATGGCTAAGACTTTTTTGAAGAGTTTGAGCGTAGAGCTATCCACCGATGACCTAGTTAATGTAGCAAGCATATCAGCTAACAACGACAGAAACATAGGGCAGCTTATTGCCGATGCTTTTGAGAAGGTAGGAAAAGATGGGGTTGTAACTGTTGAAGAGTCTTATAACGAAGATTCATACATCAGTGTTAAAGAAGGAACCAAGATAGACAGGGGGTGGGCTTCTCATCATCTTGTAACAGATATTACAAAAAGAGAGTTTGTAGCCAGCAATGTGTTTGTTTTGATCTCTGGATCGGAAATACAAAGTGCACAGCAGATTCTTCCTGTTCTAGAGTTTTGTGCTAAAAATAACAAAACGATATTGATAGTATCGGAATGCACAGAGGAGTTTATTGCAACTATGATTTTAAACAACTCAAAGGGAAGATTCAAAGCCTGTGTTGTTAGACCTCCAGGAATAGGGTACAAGAGAGATGAGCTTTTACAAGATCTAGCTAGAATGACAGGGGCAGAGTTCTTCTCTGAAAGTCATGGGCAAGATTTTAGCACATTAACACCAGATTGGCTTGGTAATGCAGATAAGCTTATTGTAAGTGAAGGGGAAACTGTTTTGTATATCAATCCAGATGAAAATACAGCAAACGAGATACAAGCAATAAAGCACTTTATCGAGTCTGAACTAGAGGACGAAAAGAATGAAGACTCTGCCTGGCACCTAAGAGATAGGTTGTCTAAGCTAACTGGAGGGGTTGCATCTATACACGTTGGAGCGTCTACTGAGATAGAAATGAAAGAGAAGAAAGATAGGGTAGACGATGCTATCAGCGCCACTCGTGCTGCAATGAAGATGGGTGTTTTGCCTGGAGGAGGATCTGCTTTATCTCATGCAGGACTTTTTGTTATGTCTCTGAAAGATCAAATGGAAAACACTAAAGATTACATTCTTGGATGGAATGCTTTGAAAGATAGCATGGATAGTCTTTTTGTGGCAATATTGATGAATGCTGGCAAAACAGAGGATGAAATAGTTGATATTGGAAGAAAACTGTTTGAAGATGATGACGGTAAGATTGGATATAATGCCAACACAGATAAAGTTGAAGACTTGTTTGAAGCAGGAGTGTTAGATCCAACAGCAGTTACATTGTCAGTATTGGAAAATGCAGTTAGTGTTTCTTGTGAACTGTTGTCTACAAATTGTGTAATTACAAATATTAGAGCATGATAGCGTTAGGAAGATATGTGGTTATAAGACCAGAGAAAGAAGAGATCGAGTCTAAAGGAGTTTTTCTTTCTACTAACTCAGAGAAAAATGTAAGATACTTGCCTGGAGAGGTTGTGACTTGCGGTGATGATGTTACCAATCTAGAGAAGGGAGATAGGATATATTACGATAAAGCAGCTTCTAGTCAGATAAGAGTTGGCGAAGACATTTATTTGGTCACAGATCTTAATGGTTGTGTTGTTAAACAGTAATGTATATACCCTTGTTTGATTACGAAAGGGATAGACTGATAATGGAAACACCAATATCCTTTAGAGGTCAACCCTATATGTACTACCCTGAAGGCAAAGATTATTATACGCTTTATAGAGGGACAAGGAAGATAAATACCATACAGGAACTAGAGTATGTAGGAGAAAAGCTTTTGTGGTTAAATCCTGAAATAGAGTGGGAAGTTTTTGTTTATCACATGAAGCAAGTATCTGATAGGTCTAATGGACACATAATAAGAACTTACTCAGAAAAAAAGGTAGAATACATTTGCAATGAAGTGTGGCAAAAAAATAAAAAGCCATATTGCAGAAGAAAAAGAAAAGTAATATTTAATCCAAGCAAAATGTTGTCTGTTGAAGAAAAAAGAAAAATAGTGCAGAAATTAATACACCCTAAAATAAGGTTTGAATCTAATGAAATATGGGATGCATGCAGAATGATAGATGGGAAATTAACTATGAAAAAGATAGCTGAAGTTTTAGGGTGTTCTGCACCTACACTAAAGAAAAGCTTTGATGATGATATGATTGCAATGCTTAAATATAAAAACGTTCTAATCAAGAAGAAAAAAGAGAAAGAACTAATTAATTCAGCTATATCACAAATTAAAAAAGAAGGCAGATCATTAACAATGAGGGAGGTAAAAAAAAGGGTCCCTATTAGAGACTATCATCTTCTAAAAACTTGCGTTCTTGAGAGTCTTTAATTTTACTATTCATCTTTTTTATCGCCATTCTATAAATCCTATCTGTGTAGGTTGATCCCTTCATTATAGGGTTGTGTCTAGGGTCTTCGGAAAAAGTCTCTTCCATCAATAGTCTTCTGTAAACTATAGAAACTATTTTTTTCGATTTAGCTGTTAATTCATATATTGCTTTTCTATTTGCTACTTCATTTTTCTTTCTCCAGACACCAATAAAATCTCTTTCCTTCATCTTCCAGAACCTATCCCTATCCCAATGCATTAAATTTGAGTATTCTTTAAAATCAGTAGAAGTGAACCTTCCTTCGTCATAAAGAAACAAAAGCATCTCTAAATCTGTTTCAGATAGTTCGTATTTTCTTTTAACATAATACCTCACAATTCTCCAATATTTTAAAAAATTATATTTCCTCTCTCTTTCGTATGTTATGTGGTATTTATCTTTTGCCTTCATACGAAGACGCTTCATTTGGCGTTTATGCATAAAAAACCTCTTTTTTTTTATTCGTATATTTGTCGAAGATAATAAATCTAAAAAATCTTTATACGTGGCCGCTAGAGTAGACAAATCAAAAATGGCTTGTAATAAGCCAAGATCAAGCACAAGACCAGGAAAGAAAAGAATGGTTAAGGCTTGTTCTGGCGGAACGGAGAAAATTATTCACTACGGAGCTAAAGGGTACGGACACAACTATTCTTCAGCGGCACGTAAATCATTCAAAGCTAGACACAAATGTTCATCTGCTACAAACAAGCTAAGTGCTAGGTATTGGGCGTGTAAAAATCTATGGGCTGGAAAAGGAGGGTCCACAAAATCATCTCCTTCTAATAGACGAGGTAAATATTAATATTATGGATCCATATAAAAGACAATCTATTAAGCAAAGAGTAAAAAGAGATCAAAAGAAATACGATAGTATTCCTTTCAGAAACAGAGATATTGATACTCTTTCAGGTAAAAAACCAAAGATCAATAAAGCAAAGAGAAAGGTCGGTCAGCCAGGAGCTCACGGAACAACATTTGTAACTAAAGAACCAGTAACAAAAGCATGAGTCATCCATTAAAAGGACATAAAGGGCTTGGTGATACGGTTGAGGCATTTACCCAGGCAACTGGAATAAAAACCATTGTGGAAAAAGCTGCAAAGGCTATGAACACCGATTGCGGCTGTGATGGTCGTAAAAAAACCTTAAATGACCTATTTCCTTATGGCAACAAAAAGTAAAACAAAAGCCAACAGGGGCAACAAGATTTGTTCGGCAGGAATAGAATGGGCAAAGCGTACTTTCGACAAGTATCCTTCAGCTTACGCTAATATGGCTGCATCAAAGTATTGCAAAGACCCTAAATACGGAAAAGGCAAAAAATGAGTAAGTTAGCTGAATGGAGACGGCAAAAGTGGGTTCGCATTGGTACTGATGGCAAAATAAAAGGCGAATGTGGTACTAGTAAGAACAAAAAGAATCCAGATAGATGTTTACCATTAGCTAAGGCAAGAAGTTTAAGTCAAGCTCAAAGAGCAACGACTGCTAAGAAGAAAAAAGCTGCTGGGAGCCGAGGACAGCAGTTTGTATCAAATACAAATGCGGCAAGAGTTTCATTTAAAAAATAAGACATGAGAGGAATCAACGAGTCTAAAGAAGATTATTTAAAAAGAATTGGCAAGGTAAAAGAAGCGCCAAAGCCAAAGGCGAAAGCAGTAAAAAAAGAAAAAGCTTCAGATAAAATTAAAAAAGGAGAGTAATGGCTAAAAAAACAACAAGAGGTACAACTCAGGCTATGAGAAATATTCGTAGCACTACAAGAACTTCATCTGGGGAAAAAAGAATGAGTAACACACCTTCAAGATCAAGAAGAAAGGTTTTTACAAAAAACGGATCTGCGTCTGATGTATCTTACATCAAAGTAGAGAAGAAAGCCAATGTTATTAAAAAGCAAGGAGCTAAGAAGGTTAAAACCGCTAAACCTCAAGCTAAAGTTTTAACTAGAAGAAGATAATGAGTTTAAGCAAATCAGCTCTGTATTATCGAAACAACCCTGAAGCTAGAGAGGTTAAAAAGAAGTATGACTCTTCTTTTCAAAGAAGACCTCGACAGGTGAGGAAGAGAGTTGAATGCAATAAATTTAACAGAAGAAATGGAACTTATGGGAACGGAGACAATATGGACTGTTCTCATAAAAAAGGAACTATCCTAAGCGAGAGACGTTATACCAACAGGGCTCGTGGAGGTAGAGATAGACGTTAATATTAATTTTAAAACAATGAATGTAATTTTTATTTTAATTGGATTAGTGATATTGTTGATAGTTGTCAATATTGCTGCAATCTGGATGACAAGAAAAGGATTGACTCGTGACGACAACAACAATATGATACCTGATATTTTAGAAGAAAAGTTTACGGACTTGAAAGAAGACGTAAGTATCAGAGTTGAGCGAGTAGGCGAAGAAATGAAAGATGTAGTTAAGGCTGTGAAAGAGGTTGGAAATCAAATTGGTGATATTCCAAAAGCAGCAACAGGTAGAACAAGACCAGGGCGTAAGCCAAAAAAATAATGGAAGATTTGAAGATATACGGAATTAGCTTAACCGCACTAGGCGGTAGTTTTTTGGCGGAACTAAACCCAATATTATCAACGCTTGTTTTGACTGCAACCTTAATATACACTCTTATACAGATAATTGAAAAATTTAAGGGAAAGAGAAAAAATGAGCAAAATTGATATTAATGGTGACGGTAAAGCTGATTTCAGTGTGTCTCCAATGCAAATAATTACGGTACTAACCTTATTCGTATCTATAATCGGTTCTTATTACACATTAAATGCTAGGGTTGACGCTGTAGAGTTGCAAGCTAAAAAATTAAAGGAAAACGAACAAAAATATACCTGGCCTAATCAAAGAAAGACCGAAGAAGAGGTAAAGCAGCTTGAAGCAGAAATGAGGGCATTTATGAAGGACATAGAGTACTTAAGAAGAGATATCGATAATAAGAAAAGATAATGGCAAGAATAAAAAGATATGATATTGATATACAGTTGAATGATGATGATAAACTTCTCTGTACAGATGCTAATGATTCTAGTAAATCAAAGCTCATAACTCTTGCTGATTTAAAAAATTATATCATACCTCCTGGAGGACAGCCAGGCCAAGTCCTCAAAAGCGATGGAGCTGGGGGTCTTTATTGGGAGTAGTTATGACTAATGACGTACCACAAAAAAAACAAGAAGAATACGATAAAGACACCCAATTAGATGGAAATGAAAACATCATTGGTGTGGACTCAAATCTCAAAGAGTCAACTAAAAACTATCCATTATCTTCTATAAGAAGCTACGTTTTTCAAGATATTGATCTACCTTTAGCCACGGTGCCTACACCTGCTCCTACACCTGCTCCTACAGTGGCTCCTACAGTAGCTCCTACTCCAGCACCTACAACAGCACCTACAGTAGCACCTACAGTTGCTCCTACAGTTGCTCCTACAGTTGCTCCTACAGTTGCTCCTACAGTTGCTCCTACACCAGCACCTACGGTAGCTCCTACGGTAGCTCCTACGCCAGCCCCTACAACAGGGACTATTTATATTTATGCAGATGGTGCAGATCAAGAGGGTCTTTATCCTCATTTTACTGACTTTAATTACACAGAAGCCTGTAACCTTACTGCAAACCACAATACAGACTTATATTACACAGGAACCGAGTTTCCTCCACCTATAGGAACTGTTCTCTATTATGCTTCAACTGGTAATCCTTTCTATGGAGGTAATTACTGGTATGGTGTGTCTCAAACTGATAATGACTCTTCTTTTGGGTATATGGTTAAAGTATCATACACAACTGGAGAAGTTTTAAATACTTATAATTGTGATACACCTGATTCTGTGACAACCGATACGTGGCACTATATGAGTTATTTGAATACAAGAAACCCAACCGATTCTTTTTCAATTAATTTGAGTTATGGAGGAACAAATTATCCTGGATTTACATACACATTAAGTGATTTAACTGAACCAAACGGATTGGAGCCTTCTAACGCAGGAAGTCGTGAAATGAAAATTGACACAAGTTCATTAGCAGTAGGTACTTTTATTGCGGATGAGGATGGCACTTTTATAAATAGTGATGACACACATTTAATTTCAACATATGAATTTCCTCCTTACGCAGCTTTTTCATCGCCAGTATATATGAAGATTGTTGCAAATAGTATTTCTTTAATTGGAAACCCTTATGCTGCTTACCCAATATATAAACTGGAACAAGCTAATGGATATGTAAAAATAACTGAAATAATTACATCATCTACACCAGCTCCTACAACAGCACCTACAGTTGCTCCTACACCAGCGCCTACAACAGCACCTACAACAGCACCTACAGTTGCTCCTACACCAGCACCTACAGTTAGTCCTACTCCTGCTCCTACAACTTCTTCAGGACCCACTCAAGGGTCTGGAACCACTTTGTATGCCCTACATACTATATTAACTGGAGCAGTTGAAGCTGATTCCCCTACTGGACAAAACACAGGTCTGATGACTAGTATATCCACATTCCAAGATTATGAAGGAGAACTGTATGGAGGTAATGGATTTGCTCAATATCAATTTGACAGTTCTACACCGCAGATTGGTGATTACATTTATGACGGATGGAGAGGCGGAGGATTTAACTCTGTAAACGTAAACGACCAGGTTGACACTATTTATTACGGATCAGCTTCTGATTATCCTCTTTACATGATTGTTGGTCCTAGTATTTCTTACATAAGGGATCCTAATAGTATTGATGAAGACAATGATGGATTAATAGATTATAGGTTAAAATTACCTTCTACTTATTTAGAGATATCCCCAGATGCAAATGGATATTTATATGTAAGTGACATTTTAGACAAAGTAAACGATTCGTCAACATTAAACCAATCTATATCAATATCAGATCCAAATAATTTAATAGGATATCCAAAAGGAGTTTATACATCAAATCTTAGTAACGACTTGAGATATAACAGTATGCACGAAACTCCAAATGAAGTTAAAAGACTTATGGAGTATTGCTACTCTCAGGTTAGTACAAATTCAGCGTTTGGGATAGGATATTTATTGATTTTTAGGGACTCACAAGGAAACTCAGTGTCAAGTCCAGATGTTGGTGATTTTATTTACGGTCAAAACGGATCAAACGTAGGATTATTCACTTCTGTTTGGTCTGATTTCCCAAAAAGTCACGACTACGTTTATATAGCTATGAAGTATGATGGTAGTGTTGCTTATAATGAAAATATAGACCCAACACAAGATGACTTTGTTTGGATTAAGATTGACGGAACAACGTCTGAGATACTAGGTCTTTGGAGTAACACAAATGTAACAACAAATGTTTTAGTTGATATTTCAACTCCTTCTGGACAACAGTACCTTGGGGATTACGGAGCCTTGCTATATCCTACAAGTGATACTGGGACTATACTAACCCCTTATACAAATTATCAAGATGCATTAGACCAGTCACTGACCTATTCGTTTACTGGAAACATATACTACGCTCATGACGGACAGAATGGATATCCAGAAACATACGATAAAATATTTACTAGCTCCACAGTGCCCTATAGAACCTATCAGAGTCCAGGTTGGTATCCTTATGTTACAGACATATTCTCTACTTCCCCAGATTATGCCGTACTTATATCTAATATAGTAGATACACCTGCTGATAATAATAATTCGTGGATTACTGAAATTAGAGATTCAAATGGAAATATTGTAAATCAAATAACATAAAATGAAAATATCAGATCACATCAGTTACAAGGAAGCTGTAAAATCTAATACAGCGCTTAGAAGAGGAATTGATAACACGCCAGGAGCTTATGAGCAACAGAATATGGAAATAGTTGCAGAAAAAATATTCGAGCCCCTTAGAGAGTGGGTTGGGGGACCAGTAAAAATAAACAGTTTTTATAGATCGCCTAAGCTAAATAAGGCTATTGGAGGAAGTAGTCGGTCACAGCATTGCGAGGGTAGAGCGATTGACCTGGATGACACTTTTGGACACAAGACAAATGCTGAAATGTTCAATTACATTAAAGATAACTTAAGTTTTGACCAGCTCATCTGGGAGTTTGGTGATAGTGAAAACCCAGCATGGGTTCACGTCAGTTATGTTTCGGAGGATCAAAATAGAGGTCGTGTAATGAAAGCAGAAAAAGTTAATGGTAAAACTAAATATATTTACATATGAGTACAGAGAAGCAACATAATGCTAAAAAACCCTTTAAAGAGACTGGATTAGGCAAGATATTGCTTAGTGTACTTCCAGGAGTCGTTAAAGGAGCGTCAAAAGTGCTGCCAGATTCTGGGGTGCTAGGTGTTATTAAAAACCTTATTGATACAGACCCTGATATGTCTGAAGAAGAAAAAGCTGCTGCACACGATCAGCTTGTTGAACTTTACAGACTAGAGGTAGCAGACAGAGATTCAGCTAGAAAGAGAGAGGCTGCTATCGTAGCTTCAGGAGGCAGAGATTGGATGATGACCTTAACAGGTATTGTTGGATTAGCTGCGTTCGGATTTTTAGTCTATACCGTTGTTACAACAGAGGTGCCTGTAGAAAACAAAGAGATATTTATCCATATGATAGGTATCGTTGAGGGTGTTGCCCTTAGTATATTTGGCTATTACTTCGGCTCTGCTGTAAAGAAAGACGATAAAAATGGCTAAGGGGATTTTAACTGTACATTACAAGAAAACAAAGGTTAAAAGACCTGGTGTACACGCAAAAACAAAAACCTCTAAAATCAAGTCGTCAAAGCTCTACAAGAAGGCGTACCGCTCTCAAGGGAGATAAGATGTGTTTTCTTATTTCGTAAATTTGCATAAAAAGAATAGATGGCAAGGATATCCACATATGGCTTAGATTCAACCCCAAGTTTATCGGATAAGTGGATTGGGACTGATTCAGCTACTAACTCAACAAAGAACTTTTCTGTAGAGAGCATTGTCGATCTTTTGAACGACAACTCTCTTATTGATCAATTTGACGGTGTTATATACGAATATAAAACCTTAGATGCAGAATTAGATCCAACAGGTATTATTGCCATAACAGAAACAGGAAATGCTGTAACTGCTTTTTCTGCAGTAACACAAATATTTTTAAGCGTAAAGCAAGCTTCAGGTGACAATGTTGCTAATTATATTCAGGCATTTAATGAGCACTATATAAAAATAAACCAACAGGGAAATCTAAATAATTTTGGTATTTTCCAGGTTAACGAGATACAGGATTACAACTCTAATTACAAAAAGCTTCTTGTAAACTTTATTGAAGGCAACGGATCTATTCATTCGCAAGAAAGGTACTTTGTAAGTAATTATCAGTCCATAATCGACAAAGATTTTAGTGACGACTCAGTAACTGAATTTGGAGACGTTACTAGCGCAGGATCTGGACAGATTATCACAAATACGGAAAGATCAAATTATAATGAGATACATGTAAATGGTCTGAGACATTCAGATGTAATAGATGATTTAGTTAGCAATAACAACGATGTTCCTTTATCTGCAAATCAAGGGCTTGTATTAAAAGGACTGATAGATGATATTAATACATTATTGTTAAGCGACAATGTTGATTTAGATTCTTTACAGGAGGTAGTTGATTTTATTGAAGCAAATAGGGATACGCTAGAAAGTTTAGCTATTTCTAATATTGCTGGATTGCAATCTGCTTTAGACAGCAAGGTTGACAAGATAACAGGAAAACAATTATCAGAAGAAGATTTTACTACTATTCTAAAAACTAAACTGGATGGTATAGAAGCAGAAGCTGAGGTAAACGTTCAGTCTGATTGGAACACTGGGATTACTACAGAGGACTCTTACATTAAAAACAAGCCAACAGATGTTACGGACTTGTCTTTGCATAGTGTTACAGAAACAAATGATGTTTTTGATCAAGGGTCAGGATACATTATTACGGATGCAGAGAGAACAAGAATTGAAGATGAATTAGTTGAAAAGACACAAACAGTTCAGATTCAAGGAACTAATGATGAGGTTTCTGTTTCTCCAGCTACACCACAAGCACTCTCAGGCAATCTTTCTTTTACCGTAGGGCTTCCAGATGACGTGACAGTAACAAATGATCTTACTGTAGGAAATAACGTTGACGCTACAGGAAACATTACTGCAACAGGAGATGTCATAGGAGATGATTTAGAGGCGCAGAATCTAATTAGAATTAATAACTCTCAGTCTACACCTCCAGCCGACTTAGATAATGGTATATACATAAGACAATCAGGGGGTCATGAAGAAATGCACTTCAGATACCATGGTCATGACTTGAGCCTCTCTACTATTACAGAGGAGCTAAGTACAGGTATTCTAAAAGGCGGTGAGCTTTCAGTAGCAAACACAACACAGTTTACCATTCAAGCAGGTACAGGTATTATTGTAAACTTGAGAAAAACTTCTACTACAGAGCCTTATCCTGATGTAGATTATGTTAGCTGGAATACACAAACTATAACTATAACAAATCTAGATTCTAATGATGATGCACAATTAAATGCGTGGATCTATATAGACGGAAGTGGTAATATTTTACAGCAAGCTGATCCATTTACAGATGCTCAGTATAGAAATTATATAACCATAGGTTCTGTTATACACTCAGCAGGTGCTGCAAGATTTGCTAGAACATTCCCTGCTGTAGCTTATGGTAATACAACTCAATTCAATCAGTTTATCAGATTGTTTGGACCTCTAAAAAGAGAAGGTCATATTATATCACCAAACGGTATAAACCTTTCTTTGGATAGATCTGCTGGTACAGCTTTTGCTCTAGGAAGAAACTATGCGTCAAATCCGAATGCTCCTTCTGACATCATAGATGGAGCAAAGACTCAGTGTGTTATCCATAGATATTATCAGGATGGATCTGGAGGCTTTATAAAAGACGATGGTCCTACTGGACAGGGATATACTACTATTGATCCAACTAAGTTTGATAATGGATCAGGAACTTTGGCTAATATGCCTAATAACAAATATTCTATTCAAAGGATATATTATTTCCCATCTACACCAGATATTTTGGTTGTTTATTATGGTAGAGGATACTATGATAACAAAGATGTTGGAGAAAGAAGTATCTTTTTGGAAGAATTTAAAGAAGCCGACAACACCTCTCAACAAGCTATACATGTAGCTACACTTTTGGTGAAAAAAGAAACAACCGACCTGACAGTAGAGGCTGATGCATTTATTTATCAGGCAGGTTTGTTTAGAAATTTATCGGCTACATTCTCTGGTGGTGTTGATGTGAATGCTGGATTGAATGATTTAGCAGATGTTTCAGTTACATCTCCAGAAGAAGGACAGGCTCTTGTTTATGATTCTGTAAATCAAGTTTGGACTAATGGAGCAGGTGCTGGAGGAGATAATATGGAGGCGGTTTACCACTTGGTTGGCTTGTCAGACATGTACTACGCACAAAATTTGTAAAAATATATTTAGTAAATTTGTAAAAAAATAAAAGATGGCAAATTCTATAACTTTAAGTCAGAGTCTAGTTGATGATATAGCTCAGAAGATTCAAGACGGAACCGCAACAGCAGAGCAGGTAGTTCTGTATACAAAAGGGTTGCAACAACTTCAACAGGGAAACGATTTTCAGGCAGTCGTAATAGGACTGTCACAATCCGCAGTTGATGCAATAGATTCTTCGAACGCACAGTTTCAAGAAGATTCACAAGCAGCTATTGATGCTATAACAAGTATTTTTAATACAACTGCATCGGATATTGATACTTCTGCTGATAATGCAGTTGCTGCTATCAACAACGCAAAGGACACTCTTAACTCTAGTTCTGTAAATCTTGAAACAACTATATCTGGATTGCCATCCTTAACACAGATTAGAGAGGGGGTTTATAACGATTCGAATTATATTCACCCATACGACAGACCAGCGTATGTAATGCTAACTGACCATGACTCATCGGCAAATGAAACCAGTATATACTGGATGAACCACCGAGGTGAGTGGGTTTGTGATAAGTTAAGTGGACAAAGGTGGAGACAAACTATTTACTTCGGTGATTGGAAGCTTGACGGAACTTCTGGGGGTAGAAAAACTGCTAGTAATAGCACATTTAATTATAGAGAAATTACTGCTGGATATTATACACATCTTTATACTCACACATATCCAACTACTGGTTCTAATGGTGAAGCTAATTATTATACCTCTAATGGCGGTACGTTTGGACCACATTATGGTCACTTTAACGACACAGACATGAGACAGCTAGGTTTAGATAATCAGTGGAATAATAGTTGGATGAGAGATGTTGGTGTTGTTGTTGGTGATGCAGATAAAAGGTACCACATCTCAAGAACTAATGATATTTTTAAGATTGGTGGTTCGAAAGGAATAGCTACATCGACTATTGATAGTTGGCACAATAGAGCCTGGATGAGAGAGGGAAATGCTAACAGTACAAGCTATGGGTTTCCTGAAAACTATTGGGATGAACCACAAAGATGGAAAAATAGTCATGAAACATTTCAAATCACTGGTGTAGGTACTGGATACGGAATGGTTTGTTACAATAAAAACACCAACAAGCTTTTGGTTATGACTTCAGATGGTTCATATAATCACACGCCTAAAGTGTATGGTTTTGCTAGTGATTTTAATTTAGTAGACATAGCTAAAGGGGAGCAGCAGATAGGATATAACTATGATGTATTAGGTAATCTAAAGCTTACATTGGAAATAGACGGTACTGTAGACAATTCTACAGGAAGACCATCTAATAGCACAAATGAAGCTAACTACAGAGGAATATCTGTTCTTTGCGATAATGGAAATGTTGTTGAGCACATACACACCCCAGCTACTGGTGGGACTGCTTTTACTCATAGATGGACACCTAATGGAGCAGGAGATGATTTGATTTATGACACCCACTTTAATCACAGTGGTCAGACGACAAACTATGGATATGAACAAGGTTCATCATATGGGGTTAGAAGCTGCGTTTCTAATGACGGAAAATATGTTGTTGCCTTTAATAGCTATTATTATTACGGAGCTGGGATAAGATCTACATTCATAAGAGTTTCGGATGGAAAGGTTCTTTTCTTTGACTACGACGACACTAGTTATGGATATAAAGTTATACCAGTTCAAAGAAACAAATTTTACTTTGGCATACAGGCTTATACTGGATATAGCTATAATAATATGGCAGATATGGACTATTTGTTTGCACAGCATGCTGACGGAACTTTCTTAAACCTTTATCAGTCAAATACCACAGGTTATTCACATATGTGGGGAGAAACTTATCCTTCTGGTTTTGCTCAATGGAACAACATATACAAGGAATACAGTCCAGAGATTGGCTTTATGAACGAGAACGATATAGACACCAGAACTTTATAAAAAAAATAAAAAATGAAAAACATCATATTAGACGCTAAGTTGATAAAAAGCATAGAAGCTGATCTTCCTTCAGATTACGATAACAAAGGAGTGGGTCTTTTGGTGGAAGACGATTTTGCTGGCTCTGTGGGACAAATCATGGAAGATGACGGAACTGTTAGGGATATAACAAGGGAGGAAGTTGTTGATAGATTCTCTTTGAGGATTCAATCAAAAATAAATTTATCTGGATTGCAACAGGTTCTAACCAGCACAGAGCTTACTGATTTTTATACAAACAAAGCTTCTGATGCGTCTCTTCAATTAGTATATGACAAACTAAGTTTAGGATCAATTGACATGTTAGAGGATACTTGCTTAGTTGATAATGGATTATTGACGCAAGAAAAAGTAGATGAAATTATAGGATATACCGAAGCATACGAAAAAATTATGGCGGATCCATCTACAACAACCACAACGACTAATGCATAATTAAAACATGGCTTTATCTGACAAGGCAGTATATATTTATGACACCTTCTTTAGTGCTTACATTACTAGTGAAAAGTTTGACTCCCAATTAGAACAGTCCTCTTTAAGTAGATTAGCATTTGAAGAAGTAATCTCATATCCGAATCTACTGGAAAAAATGCAGTCTCATGACAGATATGATGAGATAATAGGCATTGGAACAACCGCATACAACTTAATTCTTTCCAACATAACTAGAGAGGAAAACTCTAAGTTAGAGTCTAATGCATTTATATACATAACGGCTGAGGGAAGAACACAAGCAGAGTTTGACGCTTTTTTAAACACCGTGTCTGGACATATTGGTTTTGGTATTATTATCGATAACGCTAAAACTGCATTTGATATAGCGGAAAGCTCTACTGCCGTTGATTTAATATTGGGTAATGATGAGGCTTTGGATGCTTTACTTAATGCTCCTAACGGACTAAAAGCATTCACGGAGAATCCAAACTCAGCAGCAGCTATATTCTCAAATGCTGAAGTATTTAAAAAGCTAAGACAATACCTTAAATTTAATCAAACAGAAGTATTTGACGATCCTACACAAGATGATCAATCAATCAAATATGTTGGAGGCAGATACTTTTTGGCTATAAGAACTGGTGTTAATAGTGGTAGATCAAGCTCATTTTTGTGGAGTGACGATTTAAAAACATGGAACACAGCTTCACATCCTACTCAAGAGTTCTATATGGACCACAGGTGGGACACTATTGCCTATGATTCGGCAAATGGCGTTTGGTTTTTTTGTGGATGGGATCCGATATTAAGTAAGGGTTCTATTCTTTGGAACACAGGAGACTTTAGTGGAGCATTTACAAACGTAACAGGCAGTTTTGGAAACAGTAACACTCTTTCCATGGCAAACCTAAACGACACCACTATACTTGCAACTTATAGAAATCCATCCAACCAGTGGGACTTAGGTAAAATATTGATAACGCCTGGAAGCACAAATTATGAGCTAGTCAATGTACCATCATATGGCGTTAACACTGGTTATTACTACATGGTTGCTGGTGAGAACAATGTTTTTGTTTCGGATTGGGGTGATAACGGTGCTTTGATAAATCAAGATATAGTAAGGGTAGGTGATGTTAATATTCAGCAAGGATCTACATCTTATTATTCTATGCTTTATGCAACCTATCAAAATGGGAGATTTTGGGTTACACAATATTATTCACAATCAGGCGACAATAGGAACTTAATAATGACATTCCCAGACGAGGTAGGGTACGACTTGTCGCAGGGAGGATATAATTACGACAGATACTGGTTTCAATATGGAACGACAGCTTCACAAAGAGTATTGTATGCCAACGGAATATATATTATTCCAATACCAGGGGGATATGCAACAAGTTTAAATGGATATACATGGGATGAAAGTCTTTTTGATGTAACATACTCTTTTCAACTATCAATTATAGATAATAGAGGTATAGTGGGTACTGTTCCAGGAACTAGATTTGTATTAAGTTCTTATGATTTAGGAGCTGATGTATCTCAAGTTACAACCACAACTACAACGCAAGCACCAGCACTACCTACAGGAGAAGAAGGTCTAACTAGACTAGAGTGCTTGATAGAAGGTAAGGGGGTTAATAAGGTTCATTTTAATAAGTGGCGTATTCTATTTAACGAAAAGACAGAGTTCGACAACACTTACTACGTTTTAGAGAATGGTATTTATACTATTGAAAATGTACCAGAAACAGATCCATTAGCAGTATTAAACCTTGGAAAATACCCAGAAATATCATATACAGGAGATCCAACAAAAAAGAAGCTAAAAAATGTTGTTGGAAGTAATAACGATGGAGTTTATGATTTTTATTATGGAGACATAACTATAAAAGTTGAAGGAAACTTTGGAAGAGTAAGTCTTTGGTCTTATGGTAATGGAGATCTTGGAATGGAAAACATATTTATTCACCAAGACTTTTTAGACGGAGTTAGAGCTGATAATGATACTATAAAAGTTGATAGCGACATTATTGATGCTAGTAGCTTCACAGGGTTCACTTGTGACGGAAACTCACAAACAATGGGAAGCGATATTGTTAGAGTTACTACATCAACAACAACTACTACGGTAGCTCCAATTTACGATGTAATTCAAGAGCCTACAACTACAACTACGACTGCTGCTCCAGACTATGGAGATGAAAATTATACAACAGCAATATCTTTGACTAACGAATCTTTTGATATATTCGAACAAGGAGGACAGTTGGGCATACAAGGAGGTTCGTTAGCAACACCATCTACGTTTAGCAGTTTGGCTGCTCAAGGAGAAAGAATTGTCCTTCCTGAAGGAACTTACATATTTAATGTACCAGACACTCTTTCTATAGCTATAGAAGGTGCAACAAACTCAGGAAATTTTGGACCTCAGCATTCAAATATAAGCTATAGCGGTGATTTCTACAAAAGATCTATTAAGACTATAAACGACATCCCTTACTATTTTTATAGTGGAGCGATAACTGTAATAGTGGATCAACCATTTGTAACTGTTAGTCTGTATGAATTTAGTTTAGGTTATGCAGGGGCTCAGAATTGTTTTAGCTGGGATAGAAGCACAACCACAACGACTACAGCAGCACCAACTACAACAACAACAACTTTAGCGAACACTTATTACACAAAATGTCTTCTTAATGAGGTAGAAGTTACCGTTAATGGAAACGGAGAGTTAGAGTTTGATGCAGTTCCTTATAATGAGTTTTTGCTACAAGGACTTAACACAGGTCAGTACTTGCTTAAAAATGTACCTCAAACGCATGCTTTCACTGTCTTAAATGATGGATTTTATCAAAAGATATATGTAAGGGGAGATGCAAATAAAAACATAACACACTTAGGCCCAGACGGAAATCAATATCAGATGTTCTGGGGTGATGTTAAGCTTTATGTAAGCGCTGATTTTGGAATAGCTAGTTACTATACTCACGCAGGTTACGGTGGTGGGCAAAACAGACTCATATTTGAAGAAGAGTGCGGAGATCAATCATACGTAATACCAACAACGACAACAACAACAACACAGATACCATTTATCATATAAAGTAAAGAACCATGGCAAGACAACACATTTTAATCGGAACCGTAGCTAACGATGGCACAGGAGAGGGAATTCGAAGTGCATTCGATAAAAGCAACGACAATTTTATTGAGCTATACGATGACGTAGCACAGTTGAGAACGGACTTTGAAGGAGACGATGCGGCAGACGTAAACTCAGTAAACGGAAGGAATGGGAACGTCACTCTAGACGCAAACGATACACTGTATAGTGTTTTTGAAATAAGTACAGACACAACAGCAGTAGCTGGAGCGGTTTACGTTCTAACAGCAAATTTGGTTCTAACACTGCCATCAAGCCCAACGGTGGGACATAGTGTTAAAATATCAAACCTTTCTCAAGTAGACACTTGCCAGGTAGATGGGGGAGCAGAAAAGATATTAGGATTGTCTGGAGCGTTAACTCTAGATAACAGATATAGTTCTTTTGAAATGGTTTATAGTGGATCAAACAAAGGTTGGGTTGTAATCGGACAAAACTAATAAATTATGGCAACATTATCATCATTTTTTGGAGACGCACAAGGTAGCGGAACTGACACCTCAGTAATAACAGACCCTCGTAAATTGCCTGTTAATCACAGTGCCAGTCCTGTTTACTATAAGTATAGTGATAGTCATTCCTTTTACGGAGATCATGAAAATAATTTTTGGTATTATAGTTATAGCAATACAGGGCAAACTACTGGTGGAGATCCATATACCGCTCCTGGTGGAAACACCAATACGCTTGATGACAATGGTACTTTAGCTAGTAGTACTACATTTGCTAGATTGGGAGCTGATTGGGCTCAATACGACTCTGCTACTTATGCAGGTGAGTGGATAACAATAATGGATCACTCTAACGAGGCTGGTAATTTGTGTTATGTAAAAGGATTTGGGGCTTGGAATGCTACTTATGATTTTAATGCAGGAGATAAAGCTATTTCTAAAATAAGAATTACTGTTGATGGAAGTGCGTATACTTTTCAAACTGTGTTGAGAACCCACAATAATGTAGCTAGTTCTCAATTAGGTTATCAACATCTAGAGTGGGGTCATTTTGGAAGAAGTGGAGGATATTACACTAGTTCTTATGGAGGTAGAGCTGGTAACTTTATAGGGGCTCCGTATGGTGACTACATGAACAGCAGTTGGTTTAACTATGATCAAGAAGATGAATTTGGTGTTTATGATTGGTCTGCAAGAGGTACAACATATGTATTACATCCTTCATGGTTTGTAGAGGGAAGAAGACCTTCTGTAAGATATGAAAACAGTATTAAAGTTGAGTGTGCAGTTAATAAAAGTACAGACACAGTGACTAATGGTACAGGATCAGCAGGTTATACTAATCACAGATATACTCACAGAGCCTACGCAAAAAGAATTGTAGACCCAACAGTTATTATATAAAAAACATAAAACATGGCATTATTATCATCATTTTTTGGAGACGCACAAGGTAGCGGAACTGATTCATCAATAGTAACAGATCCAACTAAAATGCCTTTTCAGGGTAGTAGGTGGAATAATTTATATTTTAAATACGGCTCTACTTCCTACGATGCGATGAACAATCAATATTTCTGGAATGGAGTGAGTTTTCAGTGTGATGAAACTTTTGATTATATGGTATTATCAGCAGAAAACACTTGGGAAACACACGTTGATTACTCAGGTGGTGCAGGTAGGCTATATTGGGTTATTGGAGTTGCAGCAAATGGAGATACAAACACAGAGAGTTGGATGAGGATAACAGTAGACGGTTCCTCTTACACATTTAAGAAGCAAAACATGACAATAGGAGAAGACACCGCAAGTTACTTAGCTTCTAATAAAGAAACAACGACCTCAGGAGGCCCTTATCATGATAAGGCTCTTTGGGGCTATTTTACAGACCTTCCTCAAACTGGTTCAGGATACAATCCGTCTCCTAACAGCTATTATGAGCACGGAGAGCATAGATATGATCCAGCAACTTATTGGGGAACAAGACCAGATAAGTACGGAGTTCGATCAGCAAATCAATATATTGGTGTTTTAAGTGTTGCTTCTTGTTATAAGTGGCAAGTTCCATATCTAAGTTTTTCTAACAGCCTCAAGATAGAACACTATGGGACTACAGGGTTGCTTACAAATCCTGGAAATTACTCAAATTACGCAGCAGCAGGATGGATGAAAGATCCTATTGTACAAATATAAAAAGTTTCATATCATTTAATTAAATGAAGCATATTAGAAAGATTTCTGTAGGAGCTAACTACAAGGATGCTATGCATTATATGATTGATCAAGTCGTTATGGGTGGTGATTGGAAAATACACGCTGTAACGCAAGACGATCTAAGTTACAATGTATGGATACAAAAAGGCGATGAAATAAAAAAATGGAAAGAATTCAATAAGAATATGCCTATTACAATCGAATATAATGTCAATTTTTAATCCATTAAATAAATTCTTAATACAACCACACGGACGGTCAGAATACAACAAAGAGAAAAACGGAGTAATACTTACCTCATCCATAGAAAATCATAAGGATGTAAACCGTATAGGAGAAGTTGTAGAAGTGCCTGTTGGTTACAAAGGAGAAATCTCGAAAGGAGATTTAGTTGTAATACATCACAATATTTTTAGATCATATTATGACATGAAAGGCTATGAGCGTAAAAGCCGTGAGCATTTCAAAGATAATTTGTATCTTGTAGACATATATCAAATATACCTTGTTAAGAAAGATAATAACTGGTTTAGCTTTGATGAGTTTTGTTTTGTCCGTCCAGAAAAAGAGGAGGAGACAGGAGTTTTTGTAGGAAGATATAATAAGAATATAGGAACTATGAAATACACAAACAAGTCTTTGCAAGCATTAGGTGTTACAGAAGGAGATAGGGTTGGATATTTAGATGATAGTGAATATGAGTTCGAAATTAACGACACATTACTCTATCGAATGAAGACTAAAGATATTTGCATTAAATTAAATTAAAATGGATAAAGATTACTGGTACGCTACAACTACGTTCTCAGGAAGCTTTGAGTACGTTTATGTCAAAAGATATTAAAGAAACCATAGAAAGAGTCATTGCTGCAGGCGAAAAGGCTGTAGAGGAGCTCATCAAGGTTGCTCATGATGAAATCATAACAGATGACCCATCAGAAGATTTAGCTGCAGATAGATTGAAAAACGCTGCTGCCACAAAGAAGCTGGCTATATTCGATGCATTTGAGATATTGAACAGAATACAACTAGAAAGAGAAAAGCTCGAAGATGGAGGATCTAAAGAAACCAAAAAAGAAGAGTCTTTCCAAGGCTTCGCTGAGTCGAGAGGTAGAAAGTCTTGAGCTTATGAGGCTTGTTTATCACATTGATTCAAAAGTGATAGACAAACTAAATAAAAATAAAGCTTGGGATTATGGCTACAACAAAGACCATGATGTTGTGGTTATATCTAAAACAGGACAAATTGGCGATGTAGTCAATATAAGTGGGTTGAAAATAGCCTTACCTTTGCAGCCAAAAAAAATACATGAGCGCAGCAAGAAAAAAGAGGAGCAGTTCTGGGAGGAGTTTGAATACCCAAAAGAGCTCAATAAGATCAAGACCATATTCCAGTGGAATGGCATGTCGTCTTCATTCAAAGAGTCATGGATCCCATACATTGAAGATGAGTTTGAAAGAAGAGATTCTGGTTTCTGGTTTAAAAATAATGGTAATCCTACTTATATTACTGGGTCTCACTACATGTACCTCCAATGGACAAAGATTGATGTTGGAAAGCCAGAGTACAGAGAATCAAACAGAATCTTTTTTATTTATTGGGAAGCGTGCAAAGCAGACGACAGATGTTATGGAATGTGCTACCTCAAAAATAGACGGAGTGGATTTAGCTTTATGTCATCGTCAGAAACAGTCAACCAAGCTACAATCACCTCAGATGCTAGGTTCGGTATTTTATCCAAGACTGGTGCAGATGCCAAAAAAATGTTCACCGACAAGGTTGTCCCAATCTCAACAAACTATCCATTCTTCTTCAGACCAATTCAAGATGGTATGGATAGACCAAAAACAGAGCTTGCCTACAGAGTACCAGCATCAAAGCTCACAAGAAAGAATATCGAAAATACAGAAGACACAGACAATCTTACAGGGCTCGACACAACTATTGACTGGAAAAACACTGGAGATAACTCCTACGATGGGGAAAAGCTACGACTCCTTGTGCATGATGAATCTGGAAAATGGGAACGTCCAGATAATATCCTCAACAACTGGCGTGTCACTAAAACTACGCTAAGATTAGGTCGTAGGATTATAGGAAAGTGTATGATGGGATCAACATCAAACGCTTTAGATAAAGGAGGAGACAACTTCAAAAAACTATTCTACGATAGCAATCCACAGGAAAGAAACTCCAATGGACAGACTAAAAGCGGACTATATCATCTTTTTATTCCAATGGAATGGAATATGGAAGGTTTTATAGATATGTATGGACAGCCTGTGTTTAGAACTCCAAAAGAGGAAACGCTAACAACATATGGTGATTACATCGATCAAGGAGTATTGGATTATTGGGAAAATGAAGTTTATTCTTTAAAAAACGATGCAGACGCATTAAATGAATTTTACAGACAGTTTCCGAGGTCAGAGAACCATGCATTTAGAGATGAGTCTAAAAACAGCCTTTTTAATCTAACAAAGATATACGAACAGATAGATTACAACGACACTACAGGTATCGAGTCTATTGTTCAAAGAGGAGACTTTCATTGGATGGACGGTAAAAGAGATTCACAAGTTGTCTGGATGCCTAATAGAAAAGGCAGGTTCTATGTAACTTGGTTACCACCAAAAGAACTGAGGAATAATGTAAGAAAAGACGGAGGAAAGTTTTTCCCTCTTAACGACCACATAGGAAGCTTTGGTTGTGACTCTTATGATATATCTGGAGTTGTTGGTGGGTCAGGTTCAAAAGGTGCTTTACATGGGCTTACAAAGGTTAATTTTGACAACGCTCCATCTGAACTGTTTTTCCTGGAATACATAGCAAGACCACAAACGGCAGAGTTGTTTTATGAGGATGTTTTGATGGCAATGCATTTTTATGGAATGCCTATATTAGTTGAGAATAATAAGCCAAGGTTGCTTTACTATATGAAGAACAGAGGCTATAGAGCTTTCTCTATGAACAGACCAGACAAGCTAAAACACGATCTTTCTAAGTCTGAAAGAGAGCTTGGTGGAGTTCCTTCATCACAAGCGGTGATATCTATTCACGCTGAAGCAATTGAAGCTTACATAGAGAAGAATGTAGGAGTAGACAATATAGGTGTCTACAGAGATGTAGGGGCTATGGGAAAGATGTATTTTATGAGAACATTGAAGGATTGGTCCAACTACAACATATTTAATAGAACCAAGTTTGACGCCACAGTTAGCTCTGGTCTAGCCATAATGGCAAATCAAAGATTTATAAATAAGCCTGAGAAAAAGTATAATAAAATAAACGTTAACTTTGCAAAGTACGATAATACAGGCCTGAACAGCGAAATTATAAAGTAACGGTATGCTAAGAGACGACTTTAAAATTGCTAACATTTCTTTTCCTGATCAGCTAGCGCCTGACTCAAAAAAATCCTCCAAGGAGTATGGACTCACGGTTGGAAAGGCAATAGAGTCAGAGTGGTTTAGAAAAGATAATGGAGCAGCAAGATTTTATAACAACAGAGATAATTTTCACAAGTTGAGGATGTACGCTCGTGGAGAGCAGTCTGTTCAAAAATACAAAAACGAATTAGCGGTCAATGGTGACACTTCTTATTTAAACCTTGACTGGACTCCTGTACCTATCGTACCAAAATTCGTAGATATTGTTGTTAACGGTATGTCGAACAGATTGTTTGATGTTAAGGTAGAGGCTGTAGACGACACGTCTAGGACTAGAAGACAAGACTATAGAACTGAGATAGAAAAAGATATGCTAGCTAGACCTATCTTGGAGCATATACAAAGTCAAACAGGTGTAAATGGTTTTGTTAATGACCCTGCTGCCCTGCCAGAAACATCAGAAGAGTTAGAGCTACATATGAAGCTCGCCTACAAACAAAAGATAGAGGTGGCAGAAGAAAAGGCTCTAGAAGCTATTCTCAACGTAAATGATTTTGAGCTTACAAAAAGAAGAGTTGATGAAGATGCAACTGTTATCGGAATATCAAGCGTAAAGCATAGCTATAATACCCATGATGGTATTAAGATAGAATATGTAGACCCAGCAAATATGATATGGTCCCCTACGGAAGACCCTAATTTTGATGATTGCTATTATTTCGGAGAGGTAAAAAACGTTAACATAACCGAATTAAAAAAAATAGACCCATCTTTAACACAAGAAGATATCAAAGATATATCTAAGTTAAGTGCAAAGTGGGATGCATATCAAGGTATAAGAGGAGGTTACAAGACAGACAATTTCGATTCAAATACAGCCACCTTACTATATTTCTGCTACAAAACAGATAAAAACATTGTATATAAGGTTAAGGAGACTGCTAATGGAGGGAAAAGAGCTATAGAAAAAGATGACTCTTTTAGCCCACCAAAAACAGAGCAGGCTCGATTTGTAAAACGCTCAAAAAGAATAGATGTATGGTACGAAGGTGTTCTTGTTCTAGGGACGAATTACGTTCTCAAGTGGGATCTAATGAAAAACATGGTGAGACCAAAGTCAGGAATACAAAAGGTGTATGCTCCATACATTGTAAGTGCGCCAAAAATGTACAGAGGTCAGATTGATTCTATTGTAAAAAGAATGATTCCTTTTGCGGACCAAATACAACTTACACATTTAAAATTACAGCAAGTAATTCAAAAAATGATTCCAGATGGAGTATACTTGGATTTAGACGGTATTGCAAGTGTTGATCTTGGAAATGGAGCTATTTATAATCCGAATGAAGCTCTCAGCATGTATTTCCAGACTGGAAGTGTTGTGGGACGAAGTTTGACCGAGGAAGGTGAATTTAATAATGCAAAAGTACCTGTACAGGAACTAACTAGCTCAGGATCTAATGCAAAAATAAATTCTTTAGTTTCCATGTATAATCATTATATACAAATGATAAGAGATGTCACAGGAATCAATGAGGCGAGAGATGCTTCTACTCCTGATGCAAAAACTCTTGTTGGTGTACAGAAGCTAGCGGCACTAAACTCTAATACGGCCACTAGACACATACTTCAATCTGGAATTAACCTAGTTAACAAGCTTATTACTGCAGTATCTTATAGATTCTCTGATATGCTTGAATATGGGGACATGAGAGACAGTTTTGTTAATATGATCGGTGGTCATGCAGTTGATATATTAGAAGATATAAAGTCTCTTCATATACATGACTTTGGTATTGAAATTGAATTGCATCCAGATGAGGAAGAGAAAAATATGCTTGAACAAAACATACAACAATCTCTTCAAGGTGAAAAAATAGATTTAGATGACGCTATAGACATAAGAAATGTCAAAAACATAAAGTTGGCTAACATGCTTCTCAAAATAAGAAAAGGTAAAAAAGAGGTTCTTGATTTAAAGAAAAAGCAAGCCAATATTAATATGCAGACAGAGTCTAACATAAAATCAGCTCAAGCTGCTTCTCAATCTCAAATGCAAGAAATGCAATATAAGTATCAGGCAGAAATGGAGCTAGAGAAAACAAGAGCAACTTTCGAAATACAAAAGATGCAGGAAAAAGCAAAGCTTGATTTAGAGATTATGAAACAAAAATTCGAAATCGATCTTGCAACAAAAAGTTTGGAACAGAGAGGGTTGGAGAAGAGAGAGACGATGAAGGAAGATAGAAAAGACCAAAGGATTGACAAACAGAGTTCTAATCAATCAAAAATGATAGAGCAAAGAAAAAATGATCAGATGGCTGTCGATTTTCAAAATGAATCGTCAAATGAAATGGTAAGTAGAATATTGGGGTCATAAAGGGCTCTTTTATTCTTTTTAATTTTGCAAATAATTAAATAAATTTAAATTAAATATAATGGCAGATTTTAAATTAAGATCGTTGGATGAAGACGATTCTAAAATAACCGTAAGGACTGAAGAAACAAATAAAGAGCAATCGGTCGAAGAGGGAAAAGAAGTGCAAGAACCTGTACAAGAACAGGTGCAAGAACAAGCACAAGAACAGGTGCAAGAAGAAGTACAAGAGCCTGTTCAAGAAGAAAAACAAGAAACCGTTGAGGTTTCAGATGAAGATAGAGTTAGAGAATACCTAAGCAAGTATGATCTGAATCTAGATGACGTTCTTTCAAATAACGATAAGCAAGAAGATAAAATCGAGCTTACAGAAGATGTGGAAGCCTTTTTAAAGTATCAAAAAGAGACAGGAAGAGGCTTGTCTGATTATATGAATTTAAGCAAAGACTACGATAGTATGTCTGAATTAGATTTATTAAAATCATACATTAAAGAAAACAAGCCACATTTTGACGATGAAGACATATCTTATCACATTGGAAAACATTTTTTGTCTGATGATGATGATAGTGAAGATTCGAAGCGAGACAAAAAACTTGCATTAAAAGAAGAGTTGTATAAAGCTAAAGAGCATTTTTCTACTCAGAAGGAGAAATACTACAAGCCACTTGAGTCAAGTGAAGCCAACGTACCTGAACAGTATAAAGAAGCTTTTAACTTTTATAGCGAATATAAGCAGAACCAGGAAAAGCAGGATTCTTTAGTGAAACAGAGAGCTGAGGTTTTCAAAAACAAAACCGATGAACTTTTCAATCAAATCGAAGGTTTCGAGTTTGACTTAGGAGAAAAGAAACAGGTTTACAAACTAAAGGATAAAGAGTCCGTAAAAAGCCGAAACTCAAACATAGCAAACTTCGTAGGAGGTTTCTTGAATGAAAAAGGTGAAGTTAGTGATGCTGTGGGTTATCATAAAGCGATGACTGTAGCAAACAATCCTGATGCATTCGCCAAGTATTTCTACGATTTGGGAACTGCAGATGCTGTTAATGGTCTAGTAAAAGAGACAAAAAACATTGACATGTCTGTAAAACAAAACGTAGTTACTGGCAGTGATGGGGCAACTAAATTCAGGGCTGTAACTGAAGATGCTGGTTCTAGATTGAAAATTAGAAAAAGAAGTTAAAAACCTTAAAAATTATTTAAAATGGCTGTAACAATGTCACCTACTCCTGCTGGAGTACCGATTACACCTGCTCCAACTAAGTCGGTGTTATCAACTAACTACATCACAGATTTTGATTTTTTAAATCAGTATCTCCCTGATCTTTATGAAAAAGAATTTGAGCGTTATGGAAACCGTTCGATTGCATCTTTCTTACGTTTAGTAGGTGCTGAACTTCCTTCAAACTCTGACCTTATCAAATGGACAGAGCAAGGTCGTTTACACCTAATCGTAAAAGCTGCTTCTCGTTCTGGTGAAACTATCACCTCAGCTTCTCACCCTTTCCGTGCTAACCAAACAGTAATCATTTCTGATGGAACTAACACAGCAAAGGCTCTTATTACATCTGTAGACGCTAACGGAGCTGACTTTACTGTCGCTGCTTATGGTGGTGCTACACTTACTGGTGCTGGTTTAACTGGTACAACAGGATTAACTATCTATGCTTACGGTTCTGAATTCAAAAAAGGAACTGGAGGAATGGAAGGATCTCTAGAAGCTAACGTAGATATCTTTGAAAATAGCCCAATTATTATCAAAGACAAATACGAAGTTGCTGGTTCTGACATGGCTCAAATCGGATGGATTGAAGTAACTACTGAAAACGGAGCTACTGGATATCTATGGTATTTGAAGTCTGAGCACGAAACTCGTTTACGTTTTGAAGATTACCTAGAAACTTCTATGGTAGAAGGAGAAACTGCTGCATCTGGTTCTGCTGCTGAAACTGCAGGATATAAAGGTACAGAAGGTTTATTCTCTGCTATCGAGTCAAGAGGTAATATTGCTACTGGATCTATCGCTGGTAAATCAGATGTAGAGAACATTGTAAAAGTATTAGACAAGCAAGGTGCTATTCAAGAGAACGTTCTTTTTGTTAGCCGTGACAAATCTTTCGAGATTGACAACATGCTTGCAGGTCTTAACACTTATGGAACTGCTGGTGCAGCATCTTTCGGATTGTTTGACAACGACAAAGATATGGCTTTAGAGCTTGGATTCTCTGGATTCAACATCGGATATGACTTCTATAAGTCTGACTGGAAATACTTAAATGATGCTACTACTCGTGGTGCTATTGACGATATCGATGGTGTATTAGTTCCTGCTGGTACTACTACTATCTACGATCAAGTGTTAGGTAAGAACGCAAAACGTCCTTTCTTACACGTACGTTACCGCAAGTCTGAAGCTGAAGATCGCAAGTATAAAACTTGGACTTTAGGTTCTGCTGGTGGAGCTAGCACAAGCGACCTTGATGCAATGCAAGTACACTTCTTATCAGAGCGTGCACTTTGTGTTATGGGAGCAAATAACTTCGTATTATTGAAGTAATATTTATTAGGGAAAGTGTAGTCATTTGGCTACACTTCCCTTTTTTTAATCTAATAAAATAAAATAAAATAAAATGGCAAATACTACAAAAGCACGTCCTAGTGCTAAAAAAGAAGAATGGGTTATGAAAGACAGAAGATATATTCTGTTAGGAAACAAAAGCCCAATTACATATTTACTTAGATCTTCACATAGTGGAAACAAACCATTACAGTGGTTTGATGGACAAAACTATAGACCTTTGCGTTACGCAACAAACAGTATTACTCCTTTCATGGATGAACAGGATGGATATGTGATACCATCACCTATTGAGTTTGAAAATGGTATGTTAACTGTTCCAGCAAACAATGTGAACTTACAGAAATTTCTAAGCATCTACCATCCTGATAATGGGGTGGAATATGAAGAGTGGGATCCACATCGTGATGCTCAAGAAGAATTAGATTTTGAAGAGTATGTCTTAGATGCTCAGTTAACTGCAAGAGAAATGCCTATAGAAGACTTAGAGGCAATAGGTAGAATAGTTTTTAGAGCAGACGTATCCAAACTTACTTCTTCGGAATTAAAAAGAGACATGATACAGTACGCTAGAACTAATCCTAGAGAATTTCTTGATTATGCGAATGATCCAGATATCAAGCTTAGAAATCTAGCTATAAGAGCCGTAGACAACGGCATATTGCGAGTTAAAGACGACAACAGAACTGTTGTTTGGAATGACAAGTCAGAGCAAAAGGTGTTGACTGTTACATTTGGAGATAATCCGATTGCAGCCTTAGCATCTTACTTTAAGACGGACGAAGGGATGGACTTAATGGAAGCGATTGTGAAGAAGATATAAATCTTACTTCAACGTCTTATACAGAACCCCTCCATAAAAGAGGGGTTTCTTTTTTTCGTAAATTTGCTTAAAAATAAGAGATGATTAACAGCGTTAGAAATACAGTATTATCTATCATAGACAAGGATAATAGTGGGTATATCTCACCTAGCGAATTTAATCTATTTGCAAAATCAGCACAGTTAGAAATCTATCAGGAGTACTTTGACAACTATAGAAAAGCTGTGATGGCTAAGAATAATAGAAGAGGGTCTAGAGGGGCAACTGATGAGGTAAAAGACATATCACACAAGCTAGATATATTTACAGAAAAAGTATCTCTAAGTGCAGCAGGAAATAATCAGTTGACATTACCTAGTGATTTATACATGATCAACACTGTTTTGTGTGGAGATGCTGTTGTAGAGGAAGTTGATAAGACTGAGTTTTACTTTTTAAATCAAGCGAACCTATCATCTCCTTCAGAAACATATAAAGTATACACAAGGTTCGGAGAAAATATCGAAGTATCTCCATATGATGCCTATGTTGATTTGGTTTACTACAGAACCCCATTAACACCCAAATGGACTTATTTAAGCAACCCAAATGGTGATCCTATTTATAATCCAACTGCATCAGATTTCCAGGACTTTGAGTTACACCCAGAAGAGGAAACTCAACTGATAGTTAAGATATTAAGATATGCTGGTGTTACAATCAGAGCAGAAGACGTAGTTTCTGTGGCAGAGGGACAAGACAAAACGGAGTACGAAAAAGAAAATCTTACATAATAAATGAGCTCACAACAATATTACGATGACGTAGCGAGACATGGAGAATATCAATATGTTCTGCTAAAAGATATAGTGAACAACTTCATGTTAATGAATGTTGGGGACGATAAAATCGTTAATGATGTGCAGCGTTATCAGGTTGTGCATCATGCAAAAAGAGCCTTACAAGAGCTTAATTATAGCGCTCTCAAGTTAGAGGAAAGCATCGAGGTAGAATTATCTGAAACACTAAGAGTTGTTATGCCAGAAGATTTTGTGCAATTAACAAAGGTGTCTTGGGTTGATGATAGTGGTAGATTGCATCCGCTAACTCAAAATAAAAACATGTCTCAAGCTAAGGGTTATCTGCAAGATGAAAACGGAAACTTTATTTTTAATCAAGATGGAGATTTGCAAGAAGCAGACTCCCTGGCAGAGCAAAGGTCTTACATTAGTAAGCAGGACTCTATTGATTATGACACCTTAGAAGCTGAACACACAGGCGGTAGATTTGGAATGGATACATCTAGCGCAAACAAGAACGGAACATACATTGTAGAAAAAAAATCAGGATACATCAGATTTAGCTCACATTTACAAGATGGCGACTTAGTCATCATACAATATATATCTGATGGTATGTTTACAAATGACGATGCAACATTGAGAGTACATAAACTTGCTGAAGATTTTATTTATAGCTATATTCAGGCACAAGTTTTAGATAGAAAATATGGCGTTCAAGAGTATATTGTTAGAAGAGCAAAAAAAGAAGCTAGCGCAAAACTCAGAAATGCAAAAATTAGATTGATGAATATTAATTTAGATGACCTTGTACAAAGCCTGAAAGGTAGAAACAAGTGGATTAAGTAATGAAGCTACAAAACGTATTCCTTTCTGGTCGCATGAATAAAGATGCGGATGAACGCTTGTTAAAAAATGACGAGTATATTCATGCTGAAAATGTTTTGGTTTCTAGCGTTGTAGATGCTGATACAGGCGTTTTAAAAAATGCTAAATCAAACAGATTAGCTGGACAACTGTTGTCTTATTCAGGAAGTAATCCAGAAACTATAGGTTCTATAGCAGATGACGCAAACAATAGAATTTATTGGTTTGTTGTTACTTCCTCTGCTTCTTATATTTGCGAATACGATAATGTTTCTGGAACAAGCTCTTTTGTTTTATCAGACACTAGACCTGAAGGTGAAAATGTACTAAATTTTCAAAGGTTTAATAAAATACACAGTGCAAACATACTTAACGACACTGATAATGATAGGGACTTTTTGTTTTGGACAGATGGCTTTAATCCACCTAGAAAAATAAATATACAAAGAGCAAAAACTTACTCTGAAAACGGATTTACACAAGACGACATAAATGTTATCGTAAAACCTCCCATAAGGCAGCCTGAGATTGAATTGGTGAATACTGGAAACAGTGAAGAGAATTTCTTGACTGATAAATTTATACAGTTTGCTTACAGATACAAATATCTTGATGGCGAGGTTAGTAGCCTTGGGCCTTTCAGTGAATATGCATTTGATGCAAGAGAGTTTTTCTACAACTATGATGAGGCTACTAATGAGTCAATGAAAAACCAATACAATCAAGCAAATGTAACTTTTGAGACAGGAGGCTCTAATGTTGTTTCGATTGATTTGTGTTTTAGAGAGTCTGATTCGTCAAGAATATTTTTGATAGAAAATTTTAAAAAAAGCAAGTTAAAGTTGTCAGATAACTCAGACTATACTTTTTCATTTAAAAACAGCAAGATATATACTGTGCTTCCTTCTGACGAAAGCACTAGGCTATTTGACAATGTCCCATTAAAAGCCGAAACACAAGATATTATTGGAAATAGGCTCATTTACGCAAACTACACGGAAAACTACGATATGGTTGACGTGAATAATGAAGAGATAAACTTCGATTTCACTTTGAACCACCTCTCTACGTTTGTTCCTTTCTCTAACCCAACTAGAACAATAAAGAGTAACCGAAGTTATGAGGCAGGCATTGTTTACCTCGATGAATATGGAAGAATGTCTACGGTAATGACTTGCGAAAATAATGCTGTAAAAATACCAGTTGGATATTCTGATAGAAAAAATAAACTTCAATTAACAATAAAAAATATTGCACCTAAATGGGCAAAGCATTATAGATTATTCTTAAAAGAAAATGAAAGCCAGTATGAAACAGTAACTCCTGTAATATTTTTTACTGACTCTGATTTTGCTTGGGTTAAGGTAGAGAAGGCTGATTTGGATAAGTTTAAAGAAGGTGATTTTCTTGTTGTAAAATCTGATACATCAGGGAAAAAAGATAATTATGTAGAAACAAAAGTTCTAGAGTTTGGACAAAAAGATAGAAACTTTCTTGATACTTCAGGATCTGCTGGTATAGGTGAAATTTTGCAGGAAGAGGGAACCTATATGAAGTTAAAGCCTTCAGGATATAGCATTAGTGATGCAGGTTATTTTAAGAAAACAAGTAGAGACGAGGACAACTCAAGAAGAAAAACAGGTCAGCTTAGCAATAGGATCACAAACGAACAGACAGTAAGATATTTTGAAGGGCCTTTTTATTATCAGGTTGCAGGCTCATCTTTGAACGACATGTCTATTACAGGAACACCTAGTGGATCTACGGATCAAAGATTCGAAATTGAGGTTGATTCAATTGGAACGACTGATACTTTTAAATGGAGGGTAACCGATGAAAATGGAACAGGACCATGGACAGAGAATCTTTTGATGAATCAAAGTTACTCGCTTCAAGATGGACTTGGAATTTCATTTAACGCATCTACAGGTCATTCTTTAGGTGAAAGATGGACTGTAAATGCTAGAAACCCAATAACCTCATACGATGAAGAAAAGTTTGCTCAAGTTGTATTAGTGGGCCCAGAAGATAACAGAGAGGTTGGTCCAGGAAGTACGTTGAGATTGACTTTCAATGAAAGAAGATCGGATTATTTTAATATATTTTCGTCCAGCATTCTTTCAAGCAAATATTATCCAAACATAGAGGAGTTTTGGCATGAGCAGATGAAGGAAGAAATGACCATAAAGATTCCTGAATCTAAGATTAAATGGAGAAGAGGTGTTGTCACAGATACAGGAACTGAATTAGGGAGAACTTTTCAGGTGACAAACAACGCATCTGACCCCTTGTGCATGATCATAGATTCTCAAAATTCACAAGACGCAGGATTAGCAGATCTTATTGGATCAGGAGATCACACTTGGCTTGGAGGCATACTTGACGGTTTGTCGGCAAATGTATTTTGTGAGGCTAGCTGGAATATGGTTCTGAAGGATAGAGGAGATTCTCTACTTGTTTTTGAAACAAAGCCTAAAGTATTAAATGATGATACTTTTCATGAAATAGGAGAAACATATGATATAACGGAGCAAGGATATCATAAGGGCTCAAATGGAGATAGAGATCAAGCAGAAGGAAGAGCAGCTTTAGTTACTTTAGATTTCTTCAACGCATTTACTTGGGGTGGACCCATAGAAAGTTATAAGTACAAAGATGCTTTTAACGCAAAAGAATTGTTGCACAATGCAAGACCTTTGATTAGCTACGAAGGCTATCGTCAAAATAAGAGAATAGCCTCATTAACATATGGTGGTCGATATGAGCAATCTACAAATTACAATGGACTTAACGAATTTAATTTGTCTTTATCTAACTTTAGGGATATAGATGATAAATATGGGTCTATTGAAAAAATATCTTCAAGAGATACAGACCTGATTGTTTTCCAAGAGAACAAGGTTAGTAAAATTATGTTCGAAAAGTCTGTTTTATATAATGCAGACGGAACTGGAAATGTTGGTTCAACCGAAGATGTATTAGGAACACAAGTTCCTTATATAGGAGAATATGGAATATCAAAATCGCCATCTTCTTTTGCTAAATGGTATAATGACATATTTTTCACAGACAGTAAGAGAGGAACTGTTGTTAGACTGGATAGTAATGGTTTAGAAGAGATTTCTGAATATGGAATGAAGGACTGGTTCAGAGAAAATGTTGGAGACACAGCTAACTCTCAGGTTATTGGAGGATATGATCCTTATAATGATTTATATGTAATAAATGTAAAAGACCCTGTTATTGAGTGGAGAGAAGATGATTACTATTGTGAGAAAGGTAATGTTTCTTGGGTTGTAAACAAGTATTATTGTGAACAAGCGGTCGTTCCAATTCCAACTCCTGCTCCTACTGTAGCGCCTACACCAGCTCCAACCCCTGCTCCAACAACTCCAGCGCCAACAGCAGCATCTCCTAATCCGACCCCTGCGCCTACATCACCACCACCTGTAGCTCCAACACCTACTAATGCACCAGTTCCTGTTGCTCCTACACCAACAAACCCACCACCAGTATGTACAACTAATTGTAGTACATACAGTTGTGGTACTCATGGTTCATATTGGTTTGTAACTAGCTTTGATTGTAATTCAGGAGCAATTGATGTATCAGCTAGATTTAGCGATCAAACATTAGTTTCTTATAGTCCAACTAGTGCTACGCCAAATAGCGGAACTGCAAGTGTTAGTGCATCTTTCTATGTAAGCGACCCATATTGGACTAACTCAGGAACAACTATAACTTGTACTGTCGGAGTTGATACAACATGTGCTACACCTGCACCTACAACTCCTGCACCGACAACACCAGCGCCAACAGAAACGCCAGCACCGTCACCAACGCCAGCACCAACTACTCCAGCGCCAACAGCTCCAACGCCTACTAACGCACCTTGTTATGCTCATGGGGTGTACTATAGTTCAACTAGCGTTTGTGAAGGAAGTTACGTAGTTGTTTATACTGATAATTCTAACTGGTGTAGTTCGTCTAAAGTATATCAAGTCGCTAGTGCTTGTTACACAGGAGATACAAGTGGTTATGCATCAACAGGATACTATACCAAGAATAATGAGTATAGTTACTGGAGTGGATCGAGCTTCTCTTCAATGTGTACGCCTTGTAGTTAATTGAATTAAAATGAAATATATATGTGCTCAACCAGAGAATCATTATTTCTCTTGGCAACTAGATGTCATGCTTTATTCTTTTCAAAAAGCAGGCATAGAAATGAGAGATGTTCATATATTGGCATCTGTTTTACCCAACCAACCTAAACAATGGTTTTCACATTTAGAAGGCAAGTACCCTGGTATATCTATACACAGGTATAAAGATGGTAGGCCTGATAAGTCTTACATACCAAGCATAAAACATTATTTGTTATTTAGATACTATGAGCAATTTCCTGAAACGAGAAATGATTCCGTTTTTTTTCATGATTCTGATATCGCTTTTACTAAAAATCCTAGTCTAGATCATTTATGTAATGACGATATCTGGTATCTAAGCGACACTAAAAGCTACTTAGGATATAATTATATTATGTCTAAGGGTAGGGATACCTTAGAAACTATGCTCATTACAACAGGCATTGATGAAGATACTGTCAAGAAAAATGAAGATAATTCTGGAGGAGCGCAATATATTGTCAAAAATGTAGACGCAAAATTCTGGTACGACTGTTACAGTATGGGCGTTAAGCTTTACAAGATGACAAATGTATATGAGAAGGCTAAAAAGAAAGCAGACCCTAACTATCACATGTTACAGGTTTGGACTGCCGAAATGTGGGCTACATTATGGATGGCTTGGATGAGGGGTATAGAGACAAGAATACATCCAGATATGGACTTTTGTTGGGCAACAGATCCTATAAAAAGATGGGATCATTGTTCTATATATCACAACGCTGGTGTTACCTCCTCACACACAGGAATGTTCTACAAAGGAGCTTACATACATAACGATCCGTTTGCTTCAGATTTGAAGCTAGATGAAAAAAAATGCTCCTATCAATACTATGGCTTACTAAAAGAAGCGAGTCTCAAAAATTAGTAACTTTGTGTAAAATTATTTTTAATGGCTAATACTGGTATAGTTGTAGTTACAGAGCTAAAAAAGCTAGTAGACGGAATTGCTACTTTAGACACAAAACCTAACTCAAAAGGAGACCCAGATTACATCCCTCCCTTTCAAGACACGGCTAAATGTGTTGTAAGTGCAGACCCTGTAACTCCTGCTCCTACACCAGCTCCAACGACTACACCAGCTCCAGTATTCTCATACCCATCATTTGCTATTTCAGATCAGGGTTACACAGATGGAGTCCAAGCATGTGCGCATTCTGGAGGATATACTACAGCTTATCATAATGGATCAGGCAGCTATCCAGGTGTAAGTAATTCTGTTTATCAAGACAATCAAGGCTTATCTGATTATGCAGATGGTCATTATATACTCGCAAGTGGATCTGGAATAGAAATATCTAATGGCACTGTGATTTCAACTTTTAGTTGCGTAGCCCCTACGCCAGCTCCAACGCCAGCACCTACAACACCATCACCGTCACCAGCTCCTACAACACCAGCTCCAACGACTACACCAGCGCCTACTACACCTTCACCTACACCTGCTCCTGCGCCTGCAGTAGCTTCATTTACTATATACGCCAATACTTCGAGCGGAACAAATCCATTGCAAGGATGGTCCAGCTCTGCTTTAGCTTGTTCTTCGACTGGAGCTCCTGTAACAGTATACAACTCTCACGGAGATACTTCTGTTCAACAAACATACAATAATGGGCACGCTTTATATTTAGATGCCGCATTAACAACATTATATAACGGAGGAAATACATACTTTACGGACCAATATGGTGGAGGAAACTCTTTCCAAGTAGGACCTAATGGATTTGTGTTTACTTTCAGTTCTTGTGCAACACCTGCTCCAACTCCTGCTCCAGTTTCACAAACACCTGTTTGGAATCTAGGTCTGTGTAGCGGAGGAACTGCCAATCAGCAAATAGCGTATGATGCTAATTTAGATGTAGGAGTTGTAATTTTAGCGTCTAATGGTATTTGTTATACAATAGATTCATACCAAGCAAATGGAGTTCCCACTCAAACTGTAGATCAAGAGTTTGATTCTTGTAGTGAGTGTCTTAATTCACAAACAACTCCTGCGCCTACTGTAGCACCTACACCAGCTCCAGTTTCATATGCTTCTTGGGAATTGCAACCTTGTGCAGGAGGAAATGGACAAAATAATCAGTATCTTGCATGGGATAGCACAGGTTCAATCGTGACAGGAGATATAGTATTAGCTAGTGATGGAGAGTGTTACACTTTAATGCAGCCATCTAATAATACTCCAACATTGTCTTGGGTTTCAGAATTTAATGATTGCTCAGGTTGTGTTGCGGCAAATGGTGGATTTTAAATGAATATAATTAAATATAAATACAATGATAACAGAAATAGAGAACTTTCTAACGAAAGAAGAATGTGATCAGCTTATATCAAACATTGAAGCAAACAATGTAAGATCTTCTGTAGCTGGATCTGGATCACAAGCATCAAAAACTGACTCATCCAGAACATCATACACATCGAACCTTGATGTTAATGATAGTCTGACTATTGAAGTAAAGGGACGTATAGCGTCTTTTTTACAGCAAGACTTAAGCAAAGGAGAGCCTATACAGGGTCAAAAATATGAAGCTGGTCAATTCTTTAGACAGCATCACGATTATTTTACAGGCGATTCTTACACAAATCATTGTCTTAGCTCTGGAAACAGAACATACACAATGATGATTTATCTTAACGATGATTTTGAAGGAGGTGGCACTAACTTTCCAAGTTTAGATAAAACAGTAGAGCCTAAGACAGGTAAGGCTGTTTTTTGGGAAAACACAAAGAACGGTATTCCTCAACACGATACTCTTCATGAAGGTACAGATGTTGTGTCTGGAACAAAATACATAATTACATCTTGGTGGAGAGAGAACGAATGGAATGGATCTGAAGATGTAAGGCTAGCGACAGAACATCATAACAGAAGGCCAAAATCAACAGACTTGAAAAAGGTTTTTAGTAATCACGACAACATACCTAAATTTCATGAGACAGGCTTTAAAGTTGTAAAAGTGCCAGATGATGCGTGGGCTTTAATACAAGAGATGTATGAAGATGTGAAGCCTACCGCAAGAGAGGAGGTTTTTGAAGGCAAAGAAAGTATAATCCCTGGAACAGGAAAGACAAGCGAGCTTTTAGATGTGGGACAGGTGTATGAAAAAAGAGATAGACTTCATCAGATGTTGTTGCCTTTGCACGAAGAGTTTGCAAGAACAAAACTAGAGCCTTCATTTATTTACGGTATTAGATCTTATTTAAGAGGAGCTGGTCTAGTTGCGCATAAGGATAGAATAGCAACGCATCACATATCTTCTATTATTATCGTAGACAAAGACTTAAAATGTGGATGCAAAAACAGGGAGTTTGCCGATGATTGGCCATTAGACATACAATCTCACAACGGAGCATGGAATCAAGTGTACGCTGAAGTAGGGGAAATGATTTTATATGAGTCAGCAGCTTGTGAACACGCAAGGAATTATTTATTTGCAGGAACATACTTTAGAAATATGTTCGTTCATTATAAGCTAAGCGACTGGCAGTATGTCGCAGAATAAGTATATATCTTTTGAGCCTTGGTGGGCAGGATATTCTAATGTTAGAATGTCTTTTGAGATAGCTATTGCTATATCAGAAATAACAGGAAGAACATTGATAATACCACCGAAGGTTTATTTTAATGGTATTAACGACTGGAATGACACGAACTCATACCTAGATATATTTAGTATTTGGAGAAAAGACACTTTCTTAGAAACATTTAACGCTGTTGATTATCACGATGTAGAAGAATATGCTTCTCTAAACAGTAAGATAGGATATTTTAATGGCATAGATAAAATAGCAGAAATAAAAACCTTCTCATCTAAATACGAAGAACTGCATCCGTTGCCTCCTCCAGATAAGGATTTCGTAGTGTATAACAATATAGAAGATCAGGAAGATTTTGAAATGTTTGCTGCAGGAAGAAAACCTTTCTCTGTAAACTCTGAAGCTAAGTTCATTCATTTTCCAAGAAACCTGTTTGGTCATTTCTATTACATAGTATATGGATCTTCTCCAGACAAAAGAAACTACATAAAAAATAAGATAATCAGAGGTATTCGTTTTAACCAAGATCTATACAGGTATGCAAATGAAGCGAAGAAAAAGATGGGAAATTACAACGCACTTCACATAAGAAGGGGTGATTTCTTATCAGATAGACCTAATATGGAATATGATTTAAGTGCTATAAATGAATTTCTTCCAGATTACTTCTATGATAAACCAGTTTATATAGCAACAGATGAAAAAGACAAAAGCTTTTTTGACTCATTAAACATACAAAATAAGCATTTCTTTTCAGATTTGTATGAAATAACAGACCCTCTTAGAGAAATAGCGCTAGACATGATAACATGTAGTAATGCAGAAGAGTTTTTAGGTAGCAGGTTAAGCACTTTTAGCGATTACATAAATGTAAATAGAGCGTCAATAAATCAAAACGTCAGGATATTAGAATATAATAATCATGACTCTGTTGATTCTGCTTACGATGTTTTACCTTGGAACAAAGACAATCAATCTTCATGGCACGACTTATCTCAATACTATTGGACACCTGAAAAAGACGACAGAAAGATCTTTATAAATATAGCCTCATATCGAGATTTAGATTTAATAAGAACGATAGATGATGCAAGAGAGAAAGCTGCTTTTCCAAATAGACTTGTCTTTGGTGTAATGCTACAAGATGAAGAGTGGATGTTGGATAGGTTAAGACTGATGAGTGATGTAAAAATAATATACTGTCATTATAAAGAAGCAAAAGGTGTTGGTTACGCTAGAAATAGAATTAACAACGAACTATATAATGGAGAGGAAATATTCTTACAGGTTGACAGCCATTGTAGATTCTACAGGAATTGGGACATAGGTATAGCACAACAAATAGATGAATCTCCAGAGAACAGCTTTCTAACTGGATTCCCCCCAGATGTAAGAAATTACTCGGAATACAATGATTATATACAGCACGATAGGCTTAATTGCAATAAAATATTAAATTTCAAAGAAAATGCTTTTCCTTTCTTTAACAGTAGAGGGACCGTGCCTAGGAGTGAGAAATACTGCAAAACTTTTCATGTGTCAGGCTCTAATGTTTTTGGAAGAGGAGAAATAGTAGATGTAATCAAATACGATGATAATAACGATCTTTTGATAAATCCGTTTTTAGATCAAGAAATATACTCTTGTTTAGCATACATAGCAGGATATGATTTTTATGTCCCTAAGTTTGCTAACGTCTGGCATAACTACAACGACAACACAGAAAGAGGAGACAAAAAGCTTAGACCCTTGTGGCATGAAGATAATAGATTGGATAATTACATAAAAAATCCATTACATTTATTTAAGTCAAGGGAGACAAAAAGAACTGTAGATCAGTGGGTCGCAGAAATAGAAACTGAAATTAAAATGAATCAAAATGAGTAAAAAAAAGGTACTAGTATTAGGGGGAGGTGGCTTCGTTGGTGGTCATTTGGCCAAAAGATTAAAAGAAGAGGGTTGTTTTGTGAGAGTTGCAGATATAAAAAAAGAGCCTTCCTTTCACAAAAAAGAAGAAATATGCGATGAATATGCTCCTGTAGACCTGAGAAATCCATCCTTTGTTTCTTTATGCATGCATGCGCCAGATCAAAAGTCGTTAGATGATAGTGAAAACGCATTTGATGAGGTATACAATTTGGCAGCAGATATGGGTG